>Ga0181536_10000499_pt1 | contig 47506 bp, 44 predicted proteins | sample PEATcosm2014_Bin_41_FD_121105 | JGI IMG/M metagenome (GOLD analysis project Ga0181536, IMG submission 121105) | Peatland microbial communities from MTU Mesocosm Facility, Houghton, MI, USA - PEATcosm2014_Bin17_60_metaG | ecosystem: Environmental > Terrestrial > Soil > Wetlands > Peat | place...
CGTCGCGCGTGATGATGCGGTGCAGCTCGTCGAAGTCCTCGGTGGCGCTGAGGTCGGCCATCGCGCTCAGCGCGGTCAGCCCCTGCGACGGCAGGCGCTGCTGGCGCACGCGTGCGGGCTTCGAGAAGAAGTAGCCCTGAAACCTGTGAAATCCGAGGTCGCGGCAGTATTCGAATTCCTCCCGCGTCTCGACCTTCTCGGCCAGCAGGGTGAGGGATGGTCGGCGCTCGCTCAGGCGGGCGACGAGCTCCACCAAGGCCTGGCCGGTGTGCTCGAGCACGTCGATCTTGATGATGTGCGCGTACTGCAGCAGCCGTTCGGTCTCGGGTGTGAGGCGGAAGTCGTCGAGCGCGATCGTGAAGCGCTGCGCGACCAGTTCGTGCAACACGCCGATGAGCTCGTCGTCGACGACCTGGTCCTCGAGCAGCTCGAGCACGACCTGCTGAGCGGGTAGCGGCAGTGGGCGGACGCTGAGCAGGAAGTCGCGCGAGACGTTCACGTAGGCGCGGGTCTCGCCGACGAGGTCCAGCAGCCCGACGTCGAGCAGCCCGTCGACGATCACCGCCGCCGTCGCCTCCCGATCGTCGAGGACGCCGGCGGTCTCGGTGTGGGGTGCGCGGAACAGCAGCTCGTAGCCGATCAGGCGCGCATCGCGGTCCAGGATCGGCTGCCGCGCGACCCGCAGCACAGCCACATCCGACGTCGCCGCCAGTGGGTCGGCGCTGCCGGCGGGCTTTGCCCTCGTTTCGGTGCCTACAGCCCTCACGCTACCTTGTCGGTTTGCGCAAAAGACACCTTGAGTACCGGCAGCCCACGTCCGCGAGCCGCGGTGGGAGTTCCCGGATCGGGCCATAACTTGCCCAATTAGCGTGTAACGAAGCGCGGGCCCTCAAGCGTCGGCGCCGCCGGTCCGAAGAGATAGGCAACGCGATGCGTATCGGGTCATCTCAGTTGCTCTGGAAGGCGCCCAGCCCTCCAGGGGCGATGCTTGCGGCCGAGGGGCGGCCGCGCGTAGCGGCCGGGCCCGCGTGGCTGCGCGCGCTCGCGCAGCGTGTGACCGTCGGGCGACCCGCGATTGCGTGGTCGCTGGCGCTGCTGTTCGCGTTCAAGGGGCTCGTCTGCCTCGCGACCGTTGCGTTTCCGATCAGTGTCAGCGAGCCGACCGGGCTCGTCGGCGCCGCCGGCGCGATCGGCATCGCAGCCGGAGTCGGCGTCTGGGTGTTCGCGACCCGCATCTCGCTGCTGGGCTTCGAGCTGCTGGCGGCGAGCGGGTCGCTGCTGACCAGTGCCCTGATCACGCACGCCAGCACCCACGGCGGCATGATGCTCGCGGCCTTCGCCTACCCGTGGATCGCGATCTACGCGGCACACTTCTTCCCCCGCCGGGCGGTCAACGCCCTCGGCGTGCTGATCTCGGTCGGCTTCGGGGCGGGGCTGCTGCTCAGCGGGCTCTCAGACGTCGCGATCTACTGGCTGGTCGTGACCGTCACGATCTGGTCGATCTGCATCCTGCTCGGAAACCTCAGCGAGGCATTGCGTCGCGAGGTCGGCACCGACCACCTGACCGGTCTGCTCAACCGCAGCGGGTTCCTGGCGGCGGCGCTGCGCGAGCGCTCGCTGGCCAATCGCACCGGCGCCCCGCTGACGATCGCGGTGATCGACCTCGACGACTTCAAGCAGGTCAACGATCGTGCGGGCCACGCCGCCGGCGACAGGCTGCTCGCTGATCTAGGGCGGCAATGGCGCGAGCGCATGCGGCCGAGCGACATCCTCGCCCGCCACGGCGGTGACGAGTTCGTGCTGCTGCTCCCAGGTACCGGGCCGAGCGGCGCCGAAGCCGCGCTCAACCGTCTGTGCAGCGCTGAGGATCCCGTCAGCTGGTCGATCGGCGTCAGCGAGTGGCGGCCCGACGAGGGCCTGGACGCGCCGCTCGCGCGGGCCGACAAGCACCTGTATGAGGCCAAGCTCGGCGCGGGCCGTGGGCGTGGGGTGGAGACGGTCGCGGGAGCCGTCGAGCGCTTGTAGGCTCGCGTGAGCGGCGCTCTCCGCGACCGCTCGCGCCCTGTGAGGCATACCTGTCGCGGCCGGGGGCTACGATGATGTGGTGAGCCGCATTTGGATGGAGCAAGGCATCAACCGCGTGAGCGGACGCGCCTAGAATGCTGATCGCCTTGGAGGGCGTCGACGGGTGTGGGAAGTCCACCCAGGTCCAGCTCCTGACTGATCGCCTCACCGAGGAAGGCTTTGCGACGTATTCCGCCTCCTTTCCTCGCTACGCAGATCCAGTATTCGGCGACCTGATCAAGCGTTTCCTCAAGGGGGAGCTCGGCGACGTCGACTCAGTCGATCCACGCCTCGTTGCCCTGCTTTTCGCAGGCGACCGCGCAGCGGAGGCGCCGAGTCTTCGCCAAGCGCTCTGCGAAGATCGGATCGTCGTCTGTGACCGCTACTTCTATTCGAACCTCGCCTATCAAGCTGCCAAGCTGGGCGACGAAAGTGACGTAGTCGAGTTCGCCCAATGGCTGAGAAAGCTCGAGTTCGGACACTACGCTCTGCCGGTCCCGGGGTGCTCGATCTATCTAGATGTCCACCAAGACGAGCGCATGGAGCGTCTCGTCGCGCGCGCGCAACCCGGAGCCAAAGGCAACGGAGCGGTTGTCAACGACATTCACGAGCGCGATATCGGCCTGCAGGCCCGTGTTGAGGACGTATTCCGGACCTACTCCGAGACACACGATGATTTGGTGAGAATAGATTGCCAGCAATTTGGCGAGCTGTTGAACCCGTCCGATGTGCATAGCCGGATTTGGCGGGTACTGACATCGCGAGGCCTCCTCGCCTCGGCATCAGACCGCGCTCCTCTCGCTACATGACGTGATCATCGCGATGTTGGGTCTACCCGGGGCAGGCAAGAGCACGCTCGCCCGAGCACTGGCAGAGCTCCTCGACGCCGACGCGCTGCTCGAGCCCGACGAGGCTCAGTGGCCCGAGTTCGTCGTGCATCCCCACGTCAACGGAGCGTTCACCAGATTGTCGTGGTTTCGCAGTCAGCGTGTGCCACTGTATTACGCGGCGAAGGACAGCGCCGCGAGAGGGCATGCAGCGATTCTCGATTCGTACTATGACAAGTGGTGTGTCGGCTGGCTCGGTCGCCCTGGGCTCGAGTGGCTGATCGAGCCGGATGATCCGTACATGCCGGTCGCGAGGCAGATGGCGTCGACCGATCATGAACAGCTTCCGGCCGCCGACGTCGTGATCATGCTCGAGATAGACGAACAGCAGTGGCTCGAGCAGCTGGCCTCGCGAGGCCGCGTCATCGACAGGCATGACCCGTTTCTGCGCAGCCACAGGAGCCAGGCGCATTTTGTCGAGACTGCCCTCGAGTTCGGGCCGCGTGACGGCACCGTCGTGATCCGGCATCTTCGCGCGCGGGTTCCGCCGCGTGACGAGGCACGTCAGCTGCTTGAGAAACTGCAGCAACGTGGCTTCGCGGCCGAGAGCTAGTGGTTCGTAACAAGGTGGGCGATACGTGATGGGGGCGCTCGGCAAGCGGGCAATAGAAAAGCGTAAGGATGAGATATTCGTCGGTGGCACGTTCGAGGCGAGCTGCCTGCGGGCGGCCGTCTACGATTTGCGCATTCAAAATAAGCTAGCGAAGACCACGGGCAGTCTGAGCGGGTCCACACTGATACTCGAGAAGGGGCAGCTGGCAGTCGTCGAAACGTTTGAGCGGATCGCGATGCCGTGGAACCTCACTGGCAATCTGGGTATCAAGGCTCGCCTTGCGCTGCAGGGCTTGTTTGTTACGCAGGGCTTGTTTGTCGACCCCGGCTTCGGTTGGGTCGGCACAGATCCGAACACGTGTAGCCCCAAAGGCGCGCCTCTGCGCTTCATGATTACGAATATGGGGGATAGCAAGATCCCGATTCGACTCGGCCCCGACGGCGACCCCGTTATGGGCATCCAGTTCTTCGACGTGGAAGAGCCTGCGGACCGAACGGTCGTCGAGGAGCAGCCAGCGACGCCTCAGGGCCTAGCGATATTTTCGGACATGGCCCGCTTGAAGCAAAAGGTCAAGAAGAGTGCCGAGCGGCAGGAGAGCGAGATGACCGAGATGCGAACCAAGGTGGATCGCACAGAGAGAGCTACCAACCAGGTGGTCCTCTTCGGAGTCTTTCTGGTGGCAGCGAGCCTGCTTGGCGCATTTGGCGCCTTTATAGTCGCAGTTGTAGCTGGGGGTAACGCTGCTCCCAACACGGTAGAAGCGCTGAACCAGCTGAACGCCTCGCGTCCGTGGACGATTGTCATCCTGGTGTCGCTGGTCATCGTGGCGATCACGTGCGTTGCTCTGCTTTCGCGCATGATGTGTCAGCTATATATCCGGATCTCACGTGGCCAGGCCGCGCGCACCGAAAGGACTCGTTCAGGTGGTGGTAGCGCAACCGCGGTGCCTGGTGTTGGCGAACAAGGTCAACAGAGGACCGCTGCCTCTGATTGACGGTGCTTGGCGGGCAGGCCCCGTGCACGGTCATCAGCGCAGGCATGAGGGCACGCGGCATGCGCAAAGGGGCGATTGATGCCGGAGGAGGGACTCGAACCCCCGACACGCGGATTATGATTCGCGCGCCTCGACCTCGTTCTGGCTATAGTTAGCGGGTTTTCGCCGTAGATACAGGCCCTATTTCAGCCTGGGCGCGGCCCTCTCTAGAAATCCTAGAGAAATCCGCCTCTCGACTCGGACCTCCTTGGCCGGTCCGACTCGATGGAGGTCTACAGCAACATGAGCGGCAAATCTCGCCCCACGGGGCATCTACAGGTCCGCCCCGACAAGAGGGGCGGCGGACGGTCTTATTGGGCCTTCTGGTACGACCAGGATGGCGAACGAGGCGGACGCCGGCTCGGCCCGGCGCATGTCCGTGACTCAGGTCGGCGCTCGTCGCGCGGCGCGATCATCTGGCGGGCAGGCAACGGACCCCGCCCGACGCCTGAGCACCTGACGCCGAAGGACGCCGAGGAGCAGCTGGACGCGATCCTGCGCGAACTGGAGACCGTAATCGAGCTCCCCGAGCCCGACGAGCAGCAGGCGACGCTCGCGGACGCCCTCTACGGCTCGATCGCTGAGCGCGAACGCGACAAGGGCCTCAAGCGCTCAACGCTCGCCGGCTACAACGCCATGACCGAGCGCATGTACCGCGATCTCGGCGCCGACACTCCGCTCCGCGACTTCGCCGACGGCCGTCTGCGTGCGTACTTCGCTGATTTCAAGTCCTACAAGGTGCGCGGCGAGAAGTCGGCGAAGAAGGCCCGCGCCGAAGGCAAGGAGGTTCGCCGGGTCGAGGTCGCACGCTGGACGGCGCAGCCGCCCGGCAGCCAGGCGGTCGAGGTTGCCACCAAGGCCGAGGCCGTGCAGCTCGCCGACGAAATGCCGGGCACCTGGAAGCACCGGCGCCGCGGCGCCTACCGCGTCGTGCCGCTGAACGCCCAGCGTCCGAAGTGCGTGACGTTCGCAAAGGCGAAGGCCCTCGAAGCCGAGAACTGGATCATCGCTCGTCGCAAGACGAAGGTGTGGATGCTCGTGGCGCCCGCCGCCGCGCAGACTCGCAACGAGTACCGCGATGTCCTCTCGGCCGCTTTCGACTACGCCGTTCGCAAGCGCTGGCTCGACGTGAACCCGCTGGCCGAGGTCAAGCGCGCGAACAAGCGCGAGGAGCGCGAACGCATCTTGCGCCGCGAGGACTTCTACGACACCGACGAGGTTTCCCGCCTTCTCGCACACGCGCCTGGTGTTCTGGAGGAAGCGTTCTGGCTCTGCGGCGGTCACGCCGGCCTACGCCTGCCCGGCGAGGCCCTTGGCATGAAGTGGGGAGCAGTTGACTTCCAGGCCGGCGTGCTTCGGCCCTACGACAATTGGGTGCTGGGCCAGCTCGACACGACCAAGACCGGCGACTCGGAGGCCATCCCCATGACGCCCCGGATGGCTCGCGCTCTGGCGAAGCTCAAGCAGCGCGGCTACGGGACCAGCGATGAGGACTTCGTGTTCGCCTGCGAGCTCGACCCGGAGCGGCCCGTGCCAGAGCGCCCGCTGCGCGAAGCGTTCAAGCTCACGCTCCAGACGGCCGGATTGAAGCCGATCAAGATGTATAACCTGCGCCACTCATTCGGCACGAGCTTGGCCGCCAAGGGCGTAGACGTGAGGACGATTCAGGCGCTCATGCGGCACAAGCGCATGAACACGACCGAACAGTACATGGCCTACGCGCCCCGGCCAGAGCTCGCAAATCAGATCACGCGGGCGCTCGATCCCGACAGCCTGCCCGAGAACGTGATACCGCTGCGTCCTGTCTCCAGCGATGCGACGGCGACGTTCCTTGAGCGCTTGGAGGAGGAGATACCCGCGAAGTGGCTGGCCGAGGTCCGTCGCCTATACGCCGAGACGGGAGCGCTGCAAACGGCATAGGCCCAATACTGTTGACTTAACAACGGAACCACCGCCGGCAGGCTGCTGCTTGGCGTGGAGAAGGAGCGCAGCGTCCGGGTGTCGGCTTGGCTGCTGCTCATCGTCCCACGCAGGCAAGCGGCGGACCGGGACGCTGGCGCTCGCATTTGAGCGGACGCGCGCGTCTACCACGACCTGCTTGATTCTCGCGAGCAACATTAGGCACTGCCGTGTCGTCCGCGCAGGGTCGCCGTGATCCCCACCGCGGCTATCGCTATGCCCACGACTGCGCCCGGCAACCAGCTGGGCCTGATTGGCTCGCTGACACCCCCGATCGCGAGGCCACCCGCGAACACTCCCGCCGCTTCTGCGAGTCTGTCTGACAGCTTCACGCGAAGCGCCTGCAAGAGCCCGAGATAGAGGACGGGAATCGCAAGCACGAAGGCGGCCCATGCGTTGCCATTCGCGTCAGCGACGGGAACTTGAACGACCTTGCCCGCTGCCGCCTTGATTGAGACGACGCCGTTCGGATCAAATGCGACGAGCGCTCCGACCAGCAGGTAGCCGAGCAGGGCACCTATAACCAGCAACACCCACTGCCGCCATTTCACACTCCCGGCTTCGATGTCAGCACGAAGATTCCTGTCGAGTCCCGTTGCCAGCTGGTTCGGTTGGAATGGGTAGTCGCGCGGAGCAGTGAGCATAGGCCGGGCTACGCGCCGGCCGCTACCACGTTCGCGTGCCCGTCGGGTACGAGACCGACCAACGGCTCCAAGAGCTGGTCCGAGCGTCGTGGTTGCCGGCGAGCTCGTGCCACCGCTCGCGCTTAAGTTCGCCGCCCAGGGTAGGCCCGCTAGACGACGCCAAACGTCGGGTCGCGGGGTGCGCTCCGCTACTTGCGGCCCTCTCTCGCGGCGGATGCGGGAGCCGGCTTCCCCGTCCATTTTCGCATCCCTGCGGGGATGCGGCCGGGGCTGCGACCGGCCCCGCATCGGGCGGGGCCACCCGTATCCAACGGAGGGCGCTATGCCTACGCGCACCCGCTGGCCCGGAGACGAAGGTTACGACCGCAGGGAGTTCGCAAGCCGTATCGGCTGGGACGCAATCGCGAGTTGGGGACTCAATGGCTGGGACCTCGGCAGCTGGCCGTATGTCGTCGTCTATCACCGCGGCGAGACGGAGCTCGCGGTGGATGTGGAAGGCGACATCGACATCAAGGAGTTCGCGACTCGTGAGGAGCGCGACCGCAGGACCGACGAGATCGCCTTCTTCTACTGGAAGAACGACGAGGAGGAGTGGGTGAACGGCATCGACTCGCACGAGCAGATGCCACCGAACCTACGCGGCCCCTTCTCGTGGAGCCGGCTCGACGGAAGCCATGAGCCGGAACCCGAGTAAGAGCACTCGTAAGCAGAGCACGTCGGTCCTCCGGTGCGGGAGCCCGCTTGCCCGGCCAGTGTTGCATCCCCTCCGGGGATGCGGCCAGGGCTGCGACAGGCCCCGCACCGGGCGGGACCACGCATCCAAAAGGAGGGCGGCAGTATGTCCGCTGGACTCACAGACTCAGACTCGATGTTCTCCGTGCGCGTGACACCCTGGCACGGGCTCGGAGCCGTACTCGACAGGCCGCCGGCGACCGTCGGCGAGGCGATCGAGGCGTCGGGACTCGGCTGGACCGTGGCGAAGGAGCCCATCGCGATCGACCGCGGCGATATGCCGGACGCCGATTGGTCGATTCCGCGTTGCGAGGAGATTCCCGGCTACTACGCGACCGTCCGCCAGGACACCCGTGAAGTGCTGGGGATCGTCGGTGAGCGCTACCGCATCGTGCAGAACCACGAAGCGTTCGCCTTCATCGACCAGCTGCTCGGCAGCTCGATCAACTTCGAGACGGCCGGCAGCCTGCACGGCGGGCGCCGCGTATGGGTTCTCGCCACGCTGCCCGAGCATGTCGAGGTCGGTGGCGACCCGGTGCGGCCCTACGTGCTGCTGATGAACAGCCACGACGGCTCGACGGCGGTCATCGCCGCCACGACCCCGGTTCGCGTCGTCTGCCAGAACACGCTCAACTGGGGGCTCCGCAAGGCGCGGCAGAAGTTCTCGATCCGCCACACCGAAGCCGTCACACAGCGCGTCCACGAGGCGCGGCGAGTGCTGGACTTCTCGATCAACTACTACGAGCAGTTCAAGCGCTTCGGGGACGAGCTCGCCTCCGAACACTGCACCGAGCGCCAGTTGCGTGCGGTCCTCAATGAGCTCTACCCGAACGGGACCGACGACTCGATGAGCAGCCGTGCTCGTAGCTCGCGCCAGCAGACCAAGGACCGGATCGCGGAGCTGTTCCTGCGCGGTGAGACGCAGGGCAACGCGCCGGGCTCCAAGTGGGCGGCGGTGAACGCGATCGTGGAGTACGGCGACTGGATTCGCCCGCTGCGCTCAAGCGGTCAGCGCTTCGCCCGCGCGCTCGATGACGGAGCCGAGAAGACCCGCGCCTTGCAGCTGGTCGCGGCTGCCTGAGACACCACGGCCCGGCGGGCGCAGGGCTCGCCGGGCCACACATCACTTTATGCTACTTCCGCTATAATCTTGCTATGCGTAGTTCTGATCTACTCGTGACCGGGCGCAGGCGTGCAGGGCTCTCTCAGGACGAGCTCGCCGGGCGCCTGGGGCGCCCGCAGTCAACTATCGCCCGGTGGGAGACCGGCCAGCAGCACCCGCCGCTTGAGAGCGTCATCGAAGCGCTGCGGGCCTGCGGCCTTGAGCTCACCGTCGGCATCGCGCGCTATGACGACTCTTACGACGCGCAGATCGCGCGGCAGCTGAGGCTCGACCCGGCAGAGCGCGTAAAGCGCCTGACGCCGGCATGGGCCACCGAGGGCTTTGACCCGATCGGCGCCCTCGCCGAGCTGGCCGGACAGGCGCGTTTCGTCGTGATCGGCGATGTCGCTGGCGCCCTGCACGGCTCGCCGGTCATGCTCGGCGCTCGAACGCTGCACGTAGTACCGGCAGAGACCGCGCTGGGCCGCATCGAGCAGACCGCCCGGCGACTCGATGCCAAGCCGAGCGCCGAAGGGACAGCGCAGACGCAGCGCTGGACACTGCCCACCGGCGGGGAGCTGCACGTCACGCCGCTGCCGCCCGGCACGCGCGGCTACCGCGACCTCGCGCGCGACGCAGAGACCATGCAGATTGCCCCGAGCACGTCTGTCAGAGTCGCGTCGCTGCTCGACCTCATCCGCATCGCCGAGGCATCCCCCGATGCCGGCGCGCGCGCTTCGGTCCCGGCGCTATGGGCCACCCTTGAGATGCGCCAACGCCAGGCCGAAACCACACCGGCAAAGACATGGCAGACGGCGACCCGATAGACGACGGTCGCCAGGCCATCCTTGCCGCTCTTGAGCGCCATCGGGTGCTTTATGTCGTGATCGGCGGCGCCGCCGCCCAGGCACGCGGCTGGCCGGAACCGACCGACGACATCGACGTGACACCCGAGGGCTCCGAGGGCAATCTCGCGCGGCTGGCCGCCGCCGTAGAAGAACTCGACGCCGGCTTTCGCGTAGACCCCGCGCGCTACCCCGAGGGCTTCCGGCCACCCGACGGCATCGACGCCCGCACCTTCCGCAATCAGGTGTCGATCACGTTCACCACACGCCACGGCGACTTCGATGTTGTCCTCATCCCCGACGGCACCAGCGGCTACGACGAGATCATCACCACCGCCACCCCGGAGACGGTGCCCGGAACAGGCATCGTCGTCCCGGTCGCATCGGCAGAGACCATCCTGCACTCCAAGGCCGCAGCCGGTCGCCCCAAGGATCGCGCCGTCATAGAGTCGATGCGCGAGGCGCTAGGGCTTGCAGACTGATCCCAACAAGGGCTGCTGTTACATTGCTCGTGGGCCGTACACCTGTTCAGGTGAGAATACGGTCCATATCGAGACGAGCCCTGGGAGACCGGGGCTCGTTATCGCTTCGTCTCGACGTGATGTGATGGGTGACGACGGAGCGTGCTCGTGACCGCCAGCTCGTGATCGAGCTTCGCGCTGACGCGGATCAGCGCGTGCGCTGCCGTGCGCGGACCGAGCTTGAAGATCGCGGTCAGCTTGCCGCGCTTGAGCGCAACGGTCTTTGCGCCCGAGGCGACCGTTCTGCCCGCGAGCCGACCCCTGAAGCTGACGCGGACCCGACCCGTCGCCGGTCCGCTCACATGCACGATCAGCTCGCGCCCGCGCAGCGTCTCCGTGACGTGGATCGTCGGAGTCGTCGCCGTAGCGCTGTGGCCTGTGTTCGCACCCGAGCCGCCCGAGCTGGACGGCGGTGCGACGACGTTGGTGCGCGCAGCATTGGCGACGCTTGCGTTGCCTGCCGCGTTGGTGAGCCACACGGCGATGCTCCAGCTTCCAGGCCCAGGCACGGTCACTGTTGCCGGTCCCGTCGCCGGTGCCGACGCGGGCGCGCTGCACGCGCCGGAGCCGCTTGCAGGACAGACTTCGTAGAACGCGCCCGTGATCGGTGCGAGCTGGCCTGCGGGATCGCTCCAGGTGGCCGTAAATGTGGAGCCGCCCGCTTGCGTCGCTATGGCGGACAGCCCTACGGGCGGCGGTGGCGCACTGTTCTCCACCGTGATTTCGTGCGAGGCGACCGTCGATTGATTGCCGGCCGCGTCAATTGCGACGAGCGTGAGCGTATGCGTACCGTCGGAGAGTTGCGTCGTCGGCAACGTCAAGGTCTGTGTCCCCGTGGATGACGGGCACGGCTGCGCGAAGGTGAAATTGCACGGTGCCGTGTAGGTCTCCACTGGCCGTCCGTCGGCAGACAGGACGATGCTGGCGACGCCTCCTCCGACATCAGCAGCCGACACCGTGACGCTTTCCGTGCCCTTGTGAAAGCCGCTAGCTTCGCCCGGTCCCCACAGCGCGCCCGATGGCGCGCTGAGCGTCGGCGGCGTCGGGTCGGAGAGTGTGACCGTCGCGCCGTACATCGTTGCCCACACGGCATATTGGGTTGCTCCCGTAACGCATTCATCCTCGGCGGGCGCTTGGCACACAACGCCGAGCGAGAGTTCGCGCACTGACAGTCCTGTGATTACTGCCGGTTCGCCTCCCTCTCCGGGCGGGGCGCCTACAGAACACGTCTCACCGTTTCCGACCGAATCCAGACAGGTTTCTCCCGGCACAATTGTTCCGTCCGCACGAAGCGCCGGCGACCAGTCATTGAAGCCGTCGAACTGATGCCCGATGAACCGTTCATAGGTGAGCCCGGTGATCGACGTGCCCGCCGGCGCCGTGAACGTCCAGCCCGCGCTTGTGCCCGGCGCAGCTCCACTTGAGAGGCCAAGCGCGTCGGTGGTCGATAGTCCGCCTTCCTGGTCGGCCTTTCCGCCATCGCCTCCAAGCCGGTACGGGCAGTTGGCGTGCTCGGCGTAGTGCGCCGGCTGCGCGGGATCGTTCGTCGCCCATGCCCAGGAGTTGTTGGCGGCTTCTGGCGCGAAGTTGCAGGCACTCACCTGATAGGTGCCGGCTGCGAACGCTTGGGACGGCGAGAGCCCCGCCACGACCGCGAGCATGACCGCGATCGTCAAGCTCGATCGTGTCATCGCCCGCGCCGGGCCTTTGCCGCGGTGCTCGCGGATGCTGGTAGCCGAAGTGTCGTCCACGGGCTTGCTCGTTCCACGTCGTAGGGGTCGGTATAGCGCACCGATACCTCGACCACGCCGGAGCTCGGGAGCGTCAGGCTCGTGAAGACGCCGTGCAGCGTGCGCAGCACGCGAAGCTGGCGCGATCGTCCCCTATGGCCGAGATAGCGCACCTGCACCTGAGCTCCGCTTGGGCGTCCCGACAGCGCGAGTACGAGCCGGTGCTTGACACGCCTCAGTCGGGCTCGCGGGCGTCCGAATGGCTGCGTTAGGGTCATCGCGGCCAATGGTGTCACCGGCTGGGGAGGCGATGCCGGAGTCGAGTTCGACTGTGCCCCTGGCTCGGCTCCTTCGCCGGCCGTGACAATCGCTCCGAGCCCCGCGTTGCGGAACGTCTGCGCGATGTCCAGCACGCCATTGTCGGCTTCCGTCAGGTCTTTCTCGCCCGCTTCCGGCGACAAGCCCGGCTCGTAGGAGTCGAGCGCATCAAGGCCCGCTGCTGCAATCGCCGACGCCTCGCTGGTGCCCTGCCAGTAGTTGTAGTCGGGTTCGCCCGTCACGGGGTTCGCGCCGTCGAGGTCGCAGCCGGGCGCGAGCAGGCGCAATCCTTCGCCGCGGTTGGAGAACGAGCAGAAGCCGCCGCCCTGCGTATCCGTCGCGCCGACCGACAGCACTCCGGGGTGAGCGGCGGGGTACTCCACCGCTCCTCCGTCGTCGTTACCCGCAGCTGCCACCACCGCAACGCCATAGTTCGTAGCCCGTTCAAGCGCATTGGTCAGCGCTTCATAGCTTTCGGCAGATGGTGATTCAGAAGTCCCGAGCGAGAGATTGATAACCCGGATGTTGTAGTGAGAGCGGAGGCTAAGACAAGCGACGATTCCCGTCGCGTATGCGCTGAACGGAAACGTGGTCTGTTCGGGCTCAAGGATTCGCACGGAGACGATCTGGATGGCGTGGGGTGCCGTGCCGACCATGCCCCAGCCATTCGCGGGCGCTCCCGCCATCATGGCGAGCAGAGTCCCGTGCAGTGTGGAGGACAGGTCATTCCCCGAGCCGCCGTCGAGCGCGGTTCGTTCGACCACGACGCCTTCGGTGTCCGGGTTGAGATTCACACCCGTATCAACCAGGCACAGGCCGGCAACCTGCGCCGGCGCGGGAGCGTAAGGAAGGAAAGCCCCGCCGTCCGCGACTGCCTGGGCGGTAATCCCTGTCTCCGCGCTCGCCATCGCCGGCGGCAGGACAAATGCAAGAAGCGCCACCACGACGCACGCCCGGCCGCGCCAGAGCATCATCAGCGCGCGGCGCGTCGGGTTACTTCGTGCTGACATCGACCACCTGACTGTCACCGCTACCGAAGGGAAAGCCTGCCTGACCGCCGGGGACCTCGGCGCGGAAAGGAAAGCGCCCGACGCCACCCTCGAATTGATACGCAACGCGAAAGCGACCGCGCTCGTTTGTTCGCGGTGTCCTGAACGGCTCCCAGCGGCCACGGTAATGCACGAGCAGGTCCACGATCGCTCCCTGCTGCGGGATCGCTCCCTCGACCGTGCCAGACAGCACGATCATTCCTTCGGGGCCGGTCTGAGTCGGCGTGATGCTCAGTCGCACGCCCGCCTCAACCGTCTCTGCGATGTTGGCCACGGCCGCGTAGCTCGCGTCACCCGAGAACGCTCTGTAGGCAATCTCGATAGCCCGCGACGGACCGGCAGGCACCCGCACGCTGAACGTGCCATCAGAGCCCGTCGTCGTGTGAGTCACGAGCTGCGGCGCTGCCGTCCCGACGAGCTGCTGCGAAACGTCGAGAGTCGCGTGCCCAATCGGCTGACCCTGGCCGTCGAGCAGGCGTCCAGCGACCATGAGCGCCCGGTGCGCGTAGGTGCGCGTGATCGTCCGTCGCAATCCGAGCCGCAGGTTGGCTTCCTCGCTGGCGCGCGTTCCGTTCGGATTGCCACTGCCGAGCACGGTGGCACCCGTGCTGCCGGGGCCGGGAAGGGCACCCAACGACGCTGTGCTCGCGGCGTTCTGAACAGTGACCTCTCCGCTGTAGATGACGCTCGTGTTCTGCGCCGCATCCTCGACAACGAGTTCCACGCGATGCTGGCCGGCTGCCACCGTCGCTGTGTTCCAGCTGATCGTGTCGGACACGCTCGGCGGGCACGCCTGAAAGTCCGTGTACGAGCAGCTTGCGATGTAGTCCTTCTCCGCCAGGGGTTCGCCATCTACGCGCAGCTGCACAAGCCGGACCCCTGAGCTTGCATCCGCCGCCTGGTAGCTGATCGAGGCCGTGCCCGACACCGTACCCGAGCTCGCGAGCGCGCCACCTGTCACAGTGCCGCTCGGGAGAGTCGTGTCATCGAGCGTGAGCTCCGACCCAAGCAGCTCAAGGTCAGGGTTCTCGCCGCCGCCGAAGGTGCAGCCAGCGCCAGCATCGTCGTTCGAGCAGTAATCGGCCAGCGTCAGCTCGGTCGTGTTCGACGGCAAGGTCCATTCGTCGGGAGTGCTCGCGCTGTCTTTCGGGGTGCCGGCTTCCTCGATGCCGCCAGTGTTCACCCCGGCGTCCGCAAACGTGTCAGCGCCCGAGGCTTGATGCGGCACAAACCACCAGATGCGCGCTGCCGTGATAGTGATGCCGCTGCCGCCGGGAACTGCGACCTGCACACCATCGACAGTAGCCGGGGCCATGCTGCCACCGAGCGGGCCGATGAAGTCGCCCGGTCCGCCGTCGCAACTGCCCTTCGTGTTCTGCGGTGCCCCGAACACCGTCCACGGCCCCGGATTGCCGTTGCCGCCCGGCGCCGCTGGGCAATTGTCGATCACGTATGTTCCCGCGCTCGCAGTGGACACGACCAGCAATCCCACGATGCCGCCGGCCAGGACCAGCAAGGCGAGGTTGCGCAGCCAGTCGGGGAGCCACGCGGGGCGGTGCCCGAGCTCGATCGCCCTCAGCGGTGCGGTGGTGTCAGTTAGTGGTGACATTTACCACCTCGCTTTCACCGTTACTGAACGGGAATCCTGATTGCCCTCCGAACGCCAGCGCCCGGAAGGGGAACCGGCCGATGCCGCCCTCGAACTGGTAGACGACGCGGAAGCCACCGTGACTGTTCGTGCGCGGGCTTCTGAACGGCTCCCAGCGCCCGCGGTAATGCACGAGCAGATCGACCACGACACCCTGCCGAGGAATCGGCCCCTCGACCTTGCCGCTGAGCGTGATCGTGCCTTCGGTGCCCGTCCGATGCGGGCTCACGCTGAGCCGCACGCCAGCGTTGACGGACTCCTCGACCTTTGCCACGGCGGCGTACACGGCGTCTGCGGAGAACGCCCGGTAGGCGACCTCGATCAGTCGTGACGGCCCCGCCGGCACACTGGCGACGAACGTCCCGTCTGCGCGCGTGGTCGCGTGCCCGATCAGCCTTAACGTCGCTGTGCCCGCGATCTCCTCCAAGACATCCGAGCTGGCGTTGCCGATCGGATGTTCTTGGGGGCCGAGTAGGCGTCCGGCGAGCCGCAGCCCACGGTGCGCGAAGGCGCGCGTGATCCGGCTCGCTCCCAATTGAAGCTGTGCCGCCTCGCTCGCGTCCGTCCCGTTCGGGGCGCCGAGCCCGACGGCCGAGATATCACCTGCGCCGGGACCAGGGGCCGCTCCGAGCAGGCCCGCCGATGTCGAGGGGTTATCCGCCGTCACCGAGCCCAGGGCGTCGTTTGTCACGTTGCCTGCCGCATCAGTGATCGAGAGCTCAACCGCGTAGGCACCATTGGTCAGGGCCGTGGTGCTCACCGGGAAGCCACTGACCGTCTGCGTCACCGGACAGGCGTTCCATGCGTCGTAGGTACATTCCGATGCGAAGCTGAACGTATGAACGCTGGGGGCGCCGCCGTTCTGTGGGCTCAGTGTCAGCGTCGCGGAGCGCACACCGCTGTCTGCGTCGCTGGCGGTGAAGCTGATCGCTTGGGAGCCGGAGACTGTCGCATTGGCCGCCGCCGCGCTTGCCAGCAGTCCAGAGACGCTTGTGACGGCCGGCGGGGTGTTGTCCGAGAGAGTGAGCGTTATGTCCGTCAGGGCGGGCACGCTGATCGAGTCCGCGAAGGCGCAGGTGGGCGAGCTCATGTCGGTTGTGCAGTTGACGTGTACCTCGAAGTCCCGAGCGCCTTGGGGCAGCGACCATCTCTCGCTTGCCGTGTAGTTGCTCCCGCCGTAGGGCAACTCGACTTCGCCCGGAAGCGCCTCACCCGCAGAAGTGAAGCCCATGAACGCATCGTCACCCGTGACCGACGAGCCGATGACCTCGGCACTGATGGACTGAATGCTCACATCGGGTGCGCTGCCCGGCGCATCGAGTGCCAGCCCGACTTGACTGCCGCTATGGCCGTTCTCCGTCACCGCGCCGGCCTGTTCGTCACTGGAAACGTAGTCGCCGATAGCGCCGCCCGCTGAGCAGGTGTTCCACAGGACGGGGCTCGCGTTCGTGTTGTAGCCGAACACCGACCATCCCGCCGACACCGCCTCGGTGCCGGGTGAGCACTGATACATCGGGTAGGTGCCCGCGCTCGCGGCGGGTGCGCTCATCAGGGCGAGTGTGCCCACCGCGAGCGCAACCAATCCTGATCGTCGGGCCAGCGAGAACGAGCTCGACAAGGCGGGAGCGCTCAGCGAACCGCGTCGCACTGAGCGACGTGCGAGCCTAGTGTCAGTTAGTCGCAACATTGACCACCTCGCTCAGTCCGCGGGCAAATGAGAAATCCGCCTGGCTGCTGGGCACTTCTGCACGGAACGGGAAGCGCCCGAGAGCCCCTTGGAATTGGTACGTCACGGCAAAATGTCCGGCCGCATCGGTTCTCGGAGTGCGGAACGGCTCCCAGCGCCCTCGGTAATGCACGAGCAGATCAACAAGGACGCCCTGCCTCGGCACCGGGCCGAGGACCCGCCCGCTGAGTGTGATCGTGCCTCCCGAGCTAGTTCGTCGCGGAGTGATGACGAGCTGCACGCCCGCGTTTACTGACTCCTCGATCTTCACCTGCGCCGCGTACCCGGTGTCTGTAGAGAACGCGCGGTAGGCGACCGCGATCAGTCGTGATGGCCCCGCCGGCACGCTGGCGATGAACGACCCGTCATCGCTCGTGCGGGCGTGCGCGACGACCTGAGTTCGTCCACCGCCCGCTGCCTGTTCGATCACGTCCAATGTGGCCCCGCCTATTGGCTGTCCCTGCGCGTTGAGCAGGCGGCCCGGCAGTCGCAGCGCTCGGTGGGCGAACGCCCGCGTGATCCTGCGCGGCAGGCCGAGGCGAATCTGCGCAGCCTCGCTCGCGCCGGTCCCATTCGCCGCACCGACTCCCGCGGCGACGCCCAGGCTCGCGCCGCCCGTGCCGGGGCCGGGGAGTGCGCCGAGCGAATCGTTCGACGGCTGCTTTGTCGTGATCGTCCCGTCGTAGACGACGCTCGTGTTGCCCGCCGCGTCCTCGATCGTCACCTTCAAGGTGTGCTGTCCGTCGGCGAGTTCGGTCGTGTTGATCGGCAGATCAACCGACTCGCTCGTCCGGCACGGCTGGCTGTAGTCGAACATCAGCGTGCCTCCGCTGGAGCCCACCGGGACGCACTTGCCTTCGTTGTTGTTCGGCGTGCCCGAGTAGACCGTTTTGCCGTCGATCTGCGCGGTGACGAGATAGACGCCGGGACCACCCGGATCGCTCGCGTCGAACGTGAGTTCCTGAGTGCCGCTCGCGTTCGCGTTCAGAAGCGTCCCTCCGAGCCCGCTTGCCGCTGGCGTCGCGCCGTTTGAGAGTTCGATGTCGGCCCTGCTGACGTAAATGCCCGCGTCGAGCCCGCCGCTGGCCGGGCAGCTCGTCGCACCTTCATACGGGCCTACGCACACCGCGATTGCGTAGAGGTTCGTCCCGCCCGGATGCGTGATCGGGAAAGTGCCGCTGAGCGTGCCGTCCCCGCCGCACGCAAGGTTGTACTGGCAATTCGCGAGCACGTCGGCAGAGTCGTAGTTCGCGTTGGGCGTGCCGAGCCACGCCTGCCCGTGTGGCGAGGTCAACGTCGCGGTCACGCTGCCTCCTGCGATCGTGGAGCCGGCCGGGGCGGCGAAGACCCACTCGGGTCCTTCGTATGGGCGTTGGGGCGCTTCGCCGCTCGTGACGGCCCCGAGGCTGCCCCCTTGTTCGCAGGTGTTGGTGTCGCCGCTATCTGGCCCGACCGTGCCCGTCGCGCTCGTGCTCCACCCTTCAATCGGCGCGGGCCGACCGTCAGGCTGCGTACACGACACAAGCGTCCAGGTGCCTGCCCGAGCGCCCGACGCGAGAGCTCCACCCGCTACCAGGATCAACGCCACACAGACGAGCACCGCGCGCCAGGACGAGCTCCGGTCGTAGTGAGCGGCTGTCGGTGGCATGTCAGTTCGTGGTGACATCGACTGCCCCGCTTTCGCCGTGTATGAAGGGGAACCCGGATTGGTTGCCAAACACCAAGGCCCGGAACGGAAACCGCCCGACGCCGCCTTGGAATTGGTAGGCAACCTGAAAGCGACCGCGCGAGTCTGTGCGCGGATCGCGGAATGGCTCCCAATGGCCTCGATAATGGACAAGCAGCTCGACCACCACTCCCTGAGCTGGGACCGGGCCGAGCACCCGGCCGCTGAGTGTGATCGTGCCTTCGGCGCTCGTGCGGCGCGGGCTGACATTGAGCCGTACCGCGGCGCTGACTGACTCCTGAATCGCTGCCAGTGCCGCGTAGTGGGCGTCCGTGGAGAACGCCCGGTAGGCGACCTCGATCGTCCGCGTGGGTCCACCCGGCGCCGTCGTCGCAAATGTCCCATTCGAGCCAGTCCGTGCGTGCGCGATCACTGTCGGAGTCGGCGAGCCGCTGACCTGTTGCAGAACTTCCAGCGCCGCGCTGTCGATCGGTTGGCCCGCCGCGCTCAGCAGACGCCCCGTGATCCGCACCGCGCGGTGCCCGTAGCTGCGAGTGATCTTCGATCGCACCCCGAGATGCAGCTGCGCCGCCCTACTCGCGGTGGTCCCATTGGGGACACCCGCTGATGCAGCAGAGCTCCCCGCGATGCCGGCGCTGGTGCCTGGACCGGGCATCGCGCCGAGTGAGCCGTTCGACGGCTGCTTTGTCGTGATCGTCCCGTCGTAGACGACCGCCGAGTTGCCCGCGGCGTCCTGCGCGACGATCTTCAAGGTGTGCTGGCCGTTGGCAAGCGTGGTCGTGTTGATCGGTAGGTCAACCGACTCGCTCGCGGGGCAGGGCTGGCGGTAGTCGAACATCAGTGCGCTGCCGCTCGTCCCGACCGCGACGCACTTGCCACCGTTGTTGTTCGGTGTGCCGGAGTAGACGGCTTTCCCGTCGATCTGGACGGTCACGAGATACACGCCGGGGCCGCCGGGGTCGGCTGCGTCGAGTGTGAGTTCTGCTGTGCCTTCGGCGTTCGGGCTCAGCAGCGTTCCGCCGATGCCGCTGGCGCTCGGCGTCGCTTCGTTGGCCAGCAGCAGGTTTGCCCACCACACTCGCACCAGCGACCAAGCACCTTCGCTGCCGCCTTCGTTGCAGACTCTCCCGGCTTCGGATTGTCCGCCGCAGCCGGCGCTCAGGTAGAGGTCCCCGCCGCGGCCGCTTGGAATCCCAAGGACGCCCGAGTAGTCATACGTGCCGTTGGCGCAGGGAGGCAGCCCCGATGCACACTGGAAGAAGACGTTTGAGCCGTTGTAGGCGTATTCCGGCGAGTAGGCGACCGCCGTGCCCGAGGCGCCATAGCCATATCCGTCGGCGTAGAAGCTCACGTCCACCGAGCCGCCGATCAGCGTCGATCCTCCGGGCGGCGTGTATTGCAGGGTCTCGTTCGCGCCCACGCCCACGGCGGCGTCAGTGCTGAGGATGGCGTACATGGGGCTGCCCGGCCCGCAGCTGGTCCCGTTGTTTGAGCCGTATCCGCCACCGCCGGCGAAGCTCGTCCAGTCTTCGCTGGGCGCCGCCGATTGGTTCGGGTTCACGCAGGAGACCTCCATCCAGCTCCCCGCGAAGGCGCTGCTCGTGCCGAGCAGTAGTCCGGCGCCGGCGATCAGCGCGAGCGCCCAGGCGAGTAGCAGGGCGGTCGTGGTGTGCTTGTTGTGGTGCTCGTTCATCGTCGCGTCCATCCCTTTTCAGGCCCCTTCTGGTGGGGCTTCTGTGGTGTGTGAACGCGAAGGCCGGATACCGGCCAACAACTTTTTCGCGAGCTGGCTCATGGGCTGAACGGGCCTCCGCCGCTCTGGCTGGCCGCGTCCGCTTCGGGCGCCGGCGCCGATGCGGAGGTAGCGGCGGGCGGCGTTGACGTGGGGACGCCGAGATAGGCGAAGCCTCCTGGTTCGCGCTGGTCCGCCTGGCCGGAGTTCGCTCGATGGACGCTCGCGAGGACCCGGCCGGGCGCGGAGCTGGCTCTGCGCCGGCGCTGACTGCGAGGGGCCTGGTGCGGCGCTCGGACGGGCGCCTGCCCGACCGCCGGCGCGAGCGCCGGAACGAGGGGAGTCGTGAGTGTCTGTCGCGCCGATCCGCTCGGTCGCGAAGCGAGATGGGGAGCGCGAGCCGCTGGCCCGTGATCGAGCACATGGGTAGCGATCGTCCCGCCGGCGAGCACGGCTATCGTCGCCGCGCCCGCCGCGATCTTTGCCGCCGCGCCGCCGCCCGCGAGGAGTGCCGCTGCGCGTTCGCGCACGCCGCCCGGCCCGGCCGGCACACCGTCGGGCATGAAGCGGTGCAGCAGCATCCTTGCGCGCGTGATCCACCCGAGGCGCCCGACGAGTATCGGTGGCAGCAGGGCCGCGGCCTCGCCCTGGAAGCTCCGCCGCAGGCGTCGCGCGTTCGTCTTGTGCTCGGCGCGGCAGTTCGCGCAACTCTCAAGGTGCGCGAACGCGCGCTTCGCAAGCTCCTCGCTGGTGGCCTCGCCGCGCTGGAGCGCCTGGATCGTCACCGCGCGGAACCCACACAGGCGGCCGGTGTCGTAGAGCAGCTGCCACCGCTCCCGCTTTCGCTCGCACGACCGGGATGCTTTTCGCGCCACGTTGACGTCGATCCCAAGCACGGGCGCGATGGCGCGGTACTGCATCCCCTCGGCGAGCAGCCAGAACACGCGCTGCTCGATCGCGCTCAACTCAGTCAGGAACTCCGAGACGATCAAGCGGTCCTGGTGTACATCCGTCGCGAGCTCAGGCGCGTTCTCGCTCGCCTGCGCCTGTGCCATGACATACATCCCCGGAGCGCTCTGCGCGAGGATTTGCCCGCGTCGGCGTTCGTTGCGATGCAGGTTCAGCGCACGATGCTTCAGGCCGGTGCGAAGCGCGTTGCGAAGATGCTCCTCCGACTGATAGGGCCGAGTGAGCAGGGCCTCGGTCGTTTCCTGGTAGATGTCCTCCAGCTGCTCGCGAGTCAGTCCCCGGCACTCGGGGTAGCTGTGGGCCGCGCGGATCTCGATGGCTTGCCACTCGCCCAGGAGTTCTCCGATGTTGAGCCCCTGCCCCGGCCGTGGGCGGTGAGTGGCCGTCGCGGACCGTCGTCCTGATCCATCAGGCCGCTCCGTCCCTGATCGTTGAGCTCGAACATCCATACCCGATCTCCCCAGGTCAGCCCTGACCCTCGATCCCGCCGCGCGACAGGACTGAACGATTCTGGACTACGCAATTTACCTGCAATTTCGCGTGCAAGCGCAGCCCGTCGGTGCAACGGTCGTCCGGCTCCGCGGGGCGAAACTCATCCAGCATCGGTTTCGCAGCACGCCGCGGTCTCATCGGTGCGGCACCGCGACGGTCTCGAGTACGGCGGCGCAGAGCAGGACGCAGGCGGTCAGCGCCAGCAGCGCGAGCCCTTCGGGCACGGCCAGTGCGCGGCGGCGTTGCAGCAGCCAGGCGCTTGCACCGAGCGCGAGCCCGGCCCACTCGACCGGCAGCTGAGGGATGTAAGGGAGCAGCGGTGCGCCGTAGGCGCCGAGCGCCACACCGACCGGCAGGGTGTTGACGATGATGCACGCCAGCAGAACGCTGTCCGCGATCTTCCGGCCGAGGCGGTGGTGATGAGCCCCGATCACGCCGAGCAGTAGCGGCCAGGCTGCGATCGGGATGTTGTGCGCCGCCAGAGCAACGACGTGACCGAGCTGCGGCGGATCGTTGGGCTCCAGGCGCAGTCGCAGCAAACGACGAACGGGCGCCTTGGCCGTCGCGCCGAGCAGCGCGACAAGCGCGGCGGAGCCAAGCGTCACCGCCCAGGTCGCGGCGTAGGCCGTCAGCCATGCCGAGCGGAGCCCGATCGGCAGCCGCCAGTGGGACGCCGCTCGACCGGCGGAGAGCTGATATTCGTTGCGCACGAACCACTCCGGCCAGCGCTCAGCGAGCGCTCTGCCGGTCGGGAGCAGACGGGTCTTTCGCGCAGGCGTCTAGGCACTCGTCATCCCAGCCGACCGTTCCTTGGACGAGCCTCCGCACCAAGTCGGTCTCCCAGGAGCCCGGCCGCCCGGCCGTCAGCGCCACGCTGCTGCCGAGCTCGCAGGCGGTCTGGGCGAGAACACCCGCAAGCCATCCAGCGAAGTCGTGCTCATTGCGTACCGCGTCGAGCATCGCTGCCGCGGCCTGGCCGGTGTAGCTGCTTTCACCTCGCATGTGGAGCCTCCTTGTTGACCGCGATTTCCAGCATTTGGGTCAGCTCTCCGGTAGCCACTGTTCGACCGCGTAGCCGCCGGGGACGCTCGCGAGCTGCGCGATGGTGACGTGGTAGGCAGCGGGCAGCCCTTCGTATTGGGAGTCCCCGCCGGTCTGCTCGCGGGTGACGATCACCCATGAATCCGCGCTGGTGAGGTCGCGGGAGATGCTGACTATCTGGCCGCTGTTGTAGATGTGCCCGCGCGCGATCGTCGTGTCGGCCTGGCTGCTCGCAGCGGCCTGATTCTCCGACAGACGCGCCGCGCCGACCGACATCGCGGCGAGGGTCCGCTGATGTTCTGTGAGCGTGCGGTAAGTCCAGTTGACGTAGAGCTCGGCGAACGCCGCGATGGCCTTCGTAGGCGTCGCCTGGAGATCGAGCGGCGCCTGCGCGCTCGCGGACGGCGGTGGCGGCGCAGGCGGCTCGCCGGCGTTCTGCGGCGACGAGCTCGCCGACCCGCTCGTGCTCGTCGTCGGCGCGTCGGGATTGGTGCATCCCGCCAGCGCGACGGCCGCGAGCAGCGCGACCGGCAGGAGTCCTTTGACGCTCGCGCTCGTCATAGCCCCGGTGGGTGACGGACGATCCAGCTCGCCCAGTTGGGGACGGATGCGGAAACGCGCCAGCGAGGACCGGGCTTGCCCGAGTTCGGGCCGCTGTCGTATTCGGGCGCTTCAACGGTGTCGAAGCGCAAGCCGCCCACGTACATGAAGGCGTGCGCCGCGTTGGCGTAGATCGAGACGTACTTGCCGGGGCCGGGGTCGCCGTAGGACTCAAGTTCGGTCGAGTCCTCGGCGTATTCGCCTTGGAACACTCCGCCTGCGTGCAGCACGTAGGAGACTGCCGATGAGCAGTCATACGCTGGCTGTAGCTGGCTGAGCGGCGTGCCGTGGGCGCCTCCGTACAGGTAGCTCGTGCCGAAAAGGCGGTTGCCCGCGGCCACCATCGCCTTGACCTGCGCCGGCGCTTCTTCGCCGGCGGCAGCAAGGCCGCTCGGCAGAATCTTCGTCTGCGTGCCGGCCGTCAGCGGGAGCGGGATGCTGCCGGCGCCTTCGGCCGCCGCGCAGGCGCTCGCCGCTGGACCGCCGCCGGCTTCGCTGGATTCCGGCAGCGCTTCCAGTGTCGCTCCCGCTCCGGTGCGCGGCGCGAGCTGCACCTGCACAGGACTCTTGGAGATCCCGAGCGCACTGGCCGCCTGCCACCACACGTCCAGCCGGTAGGGCTGCCCGTCGGCGATCAACTGGCCCGACCCCTGTCCGTAGCCCACGTCGCGCTTCGCCAGGATCGCCTCATGGCCTGCGTGCATGACCCGCAGTTCGGTGAGGTAGGCGAGGTTGTCGAGGGCGTTAGCGTCAGCGAACGTGAGCGAGCCACCGTTGTCAGCCGGGTTTGAGTCCAGCAGCGATAGCTCGGCGAAGCTGTCCGGGTGCGCCGGCAGGTAGGACTCGCCGGGGTCGGGGATCGAGCCGTAGTCGCCGGTGGAGTCGCCCGGCCCGCCGTAGGCCGTCGCGCCGACTTCGTACCAGCGGCCCGGCCGCAGTTCCAGTGGCGCCGCGTACAGGCCCGCGGCGATTGGTCCTCCGCCGGCGGGCGTGTCAACCACGCCGGGAGCGCCGGCGCCGCGGCAGGCCACTTCCGCTTCGTGCGCGAACAGCCCGACGACGGCGGCGGCGACGAGCACGGGCAGCGAGACGACCAGGAACGCCGCGACGAGCAGCGCAGTCCTGACGTTGCGGTTGCGCAGCAGCTCGATCGCGACCTTGACCTGCATTACGCCGCGACCTCCAGTTCGCTCGCGGCGGCTGCCTGCCACTCGTCGTTGACGAGCAGCCTCAGCGCGGGCCAACTCTGCTGCTGTGCCTCTCGGAGCGCGTGTCGGCGCACGGGCTCATCGCGGGCGGGGTCAGAGCTCGCGATCCAATACTCAAGCGGCCCGACGCCGATCTGCAACGTGCCCTCGCCGCGCGTTCCGTTCATCAGATAGCCGGTGGAGAACGCCCCGCGGACCGTCTTCAGCGTCGAGATCGCGTCGATTGCCTCGTCGGTCAGCTTGAGCGCTCCCTTGACGTAGGCCAGCTCCCGTGTCTCTTGGCGCAGGAACAGCCGCATCGCGGCGTTCGCCAACAGCGCCGTGCCGTACTCGCAGTCGAAGTCCGATAGCTGCTGGCTGATCGCGATGAGCCACAAGGCGTAGTGCCGGCTACGGCGGACGAACTCGTTGAACCACCTGCCAGTGCTCGGTCTCTCGATCAGCTTCCACGCCTCATCCACGACGAGAAAGCTCTTGCCGCCCCAGGTGTGCTTGGGGCCGGCGCCGGTGAGATGTAGGGCGCGAGTGCGCGCGATCTGGCTCTTGACGTGCTCGCAGATCACGAACAGCGCCGCCGCGGCCTTCGCGTCGGGGATGCTCCTGGTGTCGAATACGACCAGCGGCGCCCCGGCGGGGATCGTCGTCGGCCGGTCGGCGAGATAGGCGTAGGGGCCGTCGCCGATGTAGTTGTTGAGCCTCATCGAGAGGTTGCGCAGCGCCTCGGCGATCCCGACCGACCCCTCGCCGCGCTCGGCGTGATACCGGCGCTCTAGCTCCTCTTGCAACAGCAGCTCGCGTGGTTCCTCGCCCGTCAGGGCGCAGCGTGCGTAGGTCTCGGCGATTGCCAGGCCGAGCAGGTTGGCCTCAAGGTCCGTCAGCCCGTAGCTGTCGCGGCCGGCGTGGTGCTCGCCCAGCAGTAGCGCGTGCAGCGCGAGCAAGTAGTCGATCTTCTCGGCGCCTACCCGTGCAGGGTCATCGACATCCCACGAGTTGATCGCGTGCGCGTCGCCACCGATCTCAAGCGACGCGGCGCCGGGGATCAAGCTGCACAGGAAGTCGAAGTGCCCGGCGCGGTCGATGATCCAGCCGGTCGCGCCCTGCGCGAGCGCGCGGATCAAGAGGATGATCGCGGCCATCGTCTTGCCGGCCCCGCTCATGCCGTTGACCAGCAGCAGGTGATTGGGATGCGCCGGGTCGAACGGGTCCAGGCGCTCCAGGGTGCGGCCGGGTAGCGCGTAGCCGAGCGGGATGCCCTCGGGGCTGCCGCAGCCCGTCCCGCACAGCGGGAAGGTGTCCCCGACATTGCGGCTGACGTACTTGCGCCGCCGTCGCGCTACGTCGCGCCCGAGTGGGAGCGTGGATCGCCACAGTGCGCCTTGCGCGAACAGGCCGTGCCCGATCCGCGCGTCGCAGGCCATCGTGACCTCCCGACCGGCCGCCTGGCAGAGCTCGTGCAGGGTCTCGGTGTCCGGCTGCGGCCCTGGCTCAAGCAGCGAGCCGTAGATGCTGACGCGGTAGATACCGGCGCCCGCGCTCGTGGCGAGCTCGTCGTTGAGCTCGGCGGCCTCCTCCTCCTGCACACGCGCGTCGGGATCGAGTGGGCGTCCGCGCTGCTCCACGCCGCGGTTAACGCCGTGGATGCGGCGGTAGCGGCGCTTTTGCGCCATCCGCTCGCGGTAGCGCTCAGTCGCCTGGATATGCACGCTGAGGGTGAACGGGCGCGGCGCCTGCATCATGTGAAGCAGCCATCCGAGCCACGTCTGCTCCGGCGCCAGGCTGACGTAGAAGACCTCCTCCGCCGAGCTGCCGATAGTCACATGGCTGCGCTCGGACAGGCCCAGCTCGGCCGAGCAGATCGCGCTCGCCAGGGCGCTCGCGCGAGCGCTCGCGTCCTTGGCGTCCTCGCCCGCGACCGGCGAAGCGATGACCTCGGGGCACATGAAGCTCGCGGGCAGCTCGCCCCCCAGCTGCGCATCGGGGTCGAACCTGGCGTGCAGTAGATCGAGCACTTCCCGGCCGTCCAGCGGGCGGGCCGGGACTCCCATCGCTTCTAGGTCTGAGCGGACGCCTTCGACGTGCCGCAGCGAGTCGCGCATCGCCCGCTCGTGAACGCTCGCCTTCACGCGCAGCGCCCGGCGTGACCGGCCCCCCGAGCGCAGCGGGCGGCCCGCCGGCCGCCACGGACAGATCACGAGATAGCGCAGCGTCAGCGGAGCGACATTCAGAGCGGTTGCGCGAATCGACTGCTCCTGGGCGATCCCCAGCCGGCGGATCGCCGTCGCGCGCTCGTCCTCGGCGGCGTCCTCGGCCGCGCCCGCCGCCTGCTCGCAGCGGTGGGTCTCCTCCGCGAGAACGTCCTCCAGGTCCAGCGGAGTGCCCTGCACGTAGAGCTGGAGCGACTGACGATCGGGCAGGCGCGCGGCGAGCTGACCGAACGCGGCGGACACCCGCTCGCCCTCGGCTTGCTCCATGACGAGCGGGTTGACCGATCCGACCTCCAGATAGCGCACGTACTCGCCGTCGTCGCGCACGAGCAGCCCGTCCTCGCCGATCGCGGCAACTCCGAGCAGGTCGGCGGCGCATCGCGCTCGTGTCATGCGCCCCAGCGCTCCTCGGACAGCAGCTCCTCAAGCGCCGGGTCCGACAGATGATCGTCTGACAGACGATCATCTGCCAGATAGAAGTCTGCGGGCGCGAGGATCACCAGGCCACGCGCACCGGCGTAGCCGTGCGGCGTGGCAGGGAGGCGATGCCGGCCCATGCGCCAGCGGCACATATCGCGCAGCAGCACGCCGAGTTGCAGCCCGCCGCTCTCCGAGACATACGTCAGCGCAGCCGGGAGCCCAACGAAGAAGACGCAGAGCGTGATCGCCGGCTTGGTCGGCAGGTGCGCGAGGTAGACGAGGCCGAGGACCGCGCTCGCGCCCGCGATCAGGACGCACCATTGGCGCATCGTGAAGCCGACTAGCTTCGGCGCCTGATCGAGCGAGCGGAAGGTGCGATGGATCACGACCCGCTCCGCGGTCGCGGTTTACGCTTCGCCGGCCGCTGCGCGCGCACCGGCGGGGGCGGGGGAGTGGGCGCGTTGGGCGGTCGTCTGCCGCCGGACGCCTCGCGCTGCGCGCTCGTCGTCACCTTGCGTCCAGGGTGCGTGCCCCCCGGCGCGTTCGGAGTTGGCGAGCGTCCTACGGGCGTCTGCGTCCGCGGGGATGGCGCTCGCACAGGCCCCTGGGCGCGCTGGCGCGGGGCGGGCGGTCCCTGGCTTGAGCTTCGGCCACGCGCCGCTCCGCCGGCGACGCTCGCCGGGGTCTTCCCCGTGCTCGTGCCCGCGCCGGTGCCCCTCGGGCCGCGTCCAGCTGCGCGCGCGGCGGCGGCGCGCGGCGTCCGGCCCGCCTTGCGGGCACCGGCCATTGCAGCGCGGGCGTCACTCGGCGCGCTGGCAATGATCGCGCCCGCGTTGCGCAGTCGCTCGCGGACACCGCGCCGGCCGCTCTGTGCCAGGCCACGCCCAGCGGCCTTCCCAGCGACGGCGCCTCCGGCGACACCGGCCGCCGCGCCGGGCAGGACGCCGCTGCGACGCGCAGCCCCGGACAGGCCACGCCGGGCGGCGCCGAGCGGGCCTCCGGCCGGGGCGCCCAGGGCGCCGGCCGCGCGTCCCGCGCTGCGCCCGAGCGAGGGCACGCCCTCGAAGGCGGCGCCGCGCAGCCGCGCGTGCGCGGCCTTCACCCGCTCAGCGCCCGGCATCGTGCTCTGCCCCGACGAGCCGCCGCCACCACCACCGGACAAGGCAGAGCCGAACAGGTGACGCAGCTCCCCGAGCAGCATCAGCGGCAGCTTCACCGCAATTGCGAAGGTGATGAGCCCGGCGAAGGCGGCTGCGATGTGTCCCGGCACGCCGCCGGCGCCGCCGGTGAAGCTCGTTGCGTCCAGGCACAGCGCCCCGGCGGTGGCGAACAGCACGGTCCAGCCGAGCGGGACGAGCGTGATCGCCATGAGCGCGTGCGCCCAGGTACGCGCCAGGTGCGAAAGCTCGGGGATCGCCGACAGCGCGATCAGCGGTGGGCCGGCGACGATCAGCAGCGCGAGCAGGACCGTCAACAGGACTTGCACGGCGAACAGGCCCGCGGCGAACAGCACGCCGACGATCACCAGGAACGCTCCGAATACGCCGCCGGCGCCTGCGAGCAGCGCGCCGGTGAACAGCACGCCGATGATCCGCTGTAGGCCGCTGGCGACGACCGGGAACCCGAGGATCGCGTGAGTCAGCGTGTTCGTGATGGCGACCGTCTGCTCCACGAACCAGCGGTAGGCGACGAGCACGAACGTCACCCACACGCACCGCCCCAACGCGCCGGCCGGGTGCGCCGAGCCGGTCAGCCCCACCAGCCAGTAGCGCACAGTCCCGATCGCGAGCGTGACCGGCAAAAGCGATGCCCCCAGCCACACCATGTCGGCCTGCAACTGCCCGACGTGTGTCCAGGTCGCCGGGTCCGGCAGCGCGACGAGATGCTGAATCGTCGCGACCGTCCCGTGCGTGAGCCAGCTCGGGACGAGCGCGTGCGCGAGCGCCCCGAAGAACCCCTTGGCGATCCCTTCGATGATGCTGTGCAGCGACGGAAGTTCGATCCCGAAGATGGCCAGCGGCACGATCGAACCGCCGTCCGCTGCTGACGCGGCCGGCGCGAGCACGAGCCCGATCAGCAACGCGCCCGTCGTCGCAGCCGGCAGCGCCCATACCAAGCGGCGGTGGATGACTGCGCATCCGACTAGGCCACGATGCCGCTGATCGACGCGAGGATCGCCACTCCCACGAGCGTCTTGATCGCCAGGTCGTGCGCCCTGGAATGACCAGCCATGAACATGATCCCGACGACCGCGATAATCAGGCCCATCGCTGTGCCGCCGAGCCACACGATGTTGCCCTTGAGCTTTTCGACCAGCTTCGAGACGCCTTCGATTTCGCCGCCCTTGAAAGCACCGGCCGCGTTTAGTGCGTGAACGTGTCCATCGGGGAACGCCCCGAGGATCACGACGCCCACCAGCAGCCCGACCAAGACGCAGATCGCCGAGGCGACCTGCGCCGTCCTTCTGAGACGACGGGCCTGCGCCCGTCTGAGCGTGAGAGCCATCACTGGCCTCACCTCCTTTGTGTTGGTGATTGCCAAACCTCACGGCGAGAACGGCCCCCCTCCGGCCTGTCCCGGCGCCGGCGCTGACGCGGGCGGCGGAGTCGCAGGCGCCGGCACGACCCGCGGCGACGCGGGAGCCACCGGCGCGCTCGCCTCCGGCGTCGCGGGGACACTGCGCGCCGGCGCGCGCAACACGGGCGGCGCAGATGCCACCGGCACCGTGCGTCTCGCACGCGGCCTGATCGCGTCGGCGCCGCGATGAGCCGCGGCCGATGGCCGTGAGGGCGACGGCTTCGCCGCGCCGACCGAGCGCGCTGCGCTGCCCTGCTTGACGGTCGTGGGCGGGGCGCTCGCGTGATGAGCGCTCGGCGGATGGCCTGCGAGGGCAGCCGCGACGCCGACCACCACCCACACCGCGAGCATCGCGCCGGTGATCCCGAACAGCCACGGGTGCCCCGCCAGCCGCACGCGGAACCCGCGGCGCGGGTAGACCCGTCGCCACAGCGGCCGTCCACGCCCGGCGAACAGTTCATCTACATGCACCACGAACTCGTCCGTGAGCTCGTCGTCGGCCAGCTCGTCGCCAGGCTCCTCGCTGACCGCCGCCTGATCCAGCCACACAGACCCGGCGGCGTCCTCGTCGTCCCACTCCTCGGCCTGCTCGGCTTCGTGCGCGGGTGCTCCGCTCGGCCGTATCTCGCCCGGCGGAACAGGAGTGGGCGGGGTCTCGAAGACCTGCCGGGTTCTCTCGGCCCGCCTCGCCTTGCGCCGGCGGCGAGGCGCCGCTGAGGACGGCGCATCCTCCTCGCCGGCGTCCGGTGCGGCCGGCACCACGGGTGTTGCCGGCGCCGGCGCGGGATGCTCCTCGCTTGTCATCTCGGCCACGCCGGGAGCAGCGACGTACAGCGTCACCAGGCCGTTGCGCGTCAAGTCGCTGCCCGCGGTCGGCTCCTGCTCAACGACCTGCCCGACGAGCTCGGACGCGCAGCCGAAGGACCGATCCAGACCGGGGCGCAGCCCGGCTCGCCGCACAGCCTGGGCGGCGTCGGAGGCGTGCTGCCCCACGTAATCGCCGACCACCTGGCGCCCGGAAGGGCCGCCGCGGCGCGGCTTTGCCGTGCGCTCGCCCGCTTGAGGCGCGGCTGCGGTTCTGTCGTTCATCGGGGTTGTTGACCCGCACCCCGCGCCGGCGGCCAACGAATCGCTCATCGCAGCTCCGGCCCTCGCAGGCGTCTCCTGCCTGAGCACTCACGCGAGCGTGGAGCGCGCCCCAGGGAAGACGCTCCGTAGCGCGATGCCAGCAGCCGGGCGTAGCGCGCGAACCGGGGGTCCTCGAACCATCCGGGCGCGCGGACGATCGCGGGCGGCAGGTCCCGGTAGACGAGGATCGCCCGCCCGCGGCCGATCTGGCGCAGCCACGGCGCGGGACCGGCCTTCTGATGGCCGATGCTCAGCGTGTGCCGCGAGAGCCCGGTCGAGGTCGATGCGTTGGCGACCGGCTCCTCGCCCAACAGCTCGGTCAGATACCCGGTGCTCGTCGGCTCCACGAGCGGCGGCAAGAACACCTGGGCGGTTGACGCCGCGCAGATCGCGTCGCGCGCGGCGCGGCCGTAGCGCTGGTCAATCTGCGCGATCGACTGCCAGATCGTCGCGATGACGATGCCGTGGTCTCCGCATTGCGAGAGCCACGCCGCCAGGTTGCGCAGCGGCGCGATGTTCGCCGCCTCGTCCATGAGGATGAACAGCCGCGGGTCGAGCGCGCCGCCCGCGCGCGCCTTGACGATCGCCGCCTCATAGATCGCAGCGACGAGCGCGAGGATCACCGGCCGCAACGCTTCCTGGTCGTGGCCGGCGGCCACGACGTAGATCGTGTTCGCGGCCCCGTCCAAGAACCTCTCAGGGGTCAGGTCGCTGTGGGCGCACGCCGCGACCTGCGGGTAGCGGTAGGCGCGCAGCAGATTCAACGCCGACATCACCGTTGTCTCGCGGTTGCGCTCGTCGCGACGGCCGACGCCCTCAAGCTGCTCGGCTGCCGCCGCAGCGCCCGCGCTCTGGAGCGCGCTCACGGCGCTCTGGAAATCGCGGGCGTCCAGCCACCGCACGAGCTCGTCCATGCCCTCGCCGGCGAGCGCCGCGGCGTGCAGCAGCGGCGCGAGCATCGCGGCGGCCTCCTTGTCCCAAAACTCGTTCGCCGCGTTCGCCTGGTCGGGGTGCGCGGCGCTCGCCAACGCCTCGCCCGCACGGATCGCGCCGGCCCACGTCCTCGCCGGCACGAGCGGCGTGAAGCCGGCGCTCGCGCGGTCGCCGAACGGGTCATAGACCCACACGCGACCGAGGCTGCGGCGGTACGGCGCGGTCGCCTCGTAGATGTCGCGCTTGGTGCTCAACACCAGCGCCGGCCCGTCGTGGTCGAGCAGCCAAGGGACGACGAAGCCGCTGGACTTCCCCGCGCGCGGCGGCGCCACGACCATCGGCTGTACCTCAAGCTCGGCCGCGAGCGTGCGCGCGGGCAGCTTGCCGATCACACCCAGGTACGGCCGCCCCGAGACGGGGCCGGGCACCCACAGACGGCGCAGATCGGCGGGCAGCGCCCAAGTCCGCTGCCGCACCCAGCCGCGATCGACCGCGCGACGCGCCACGGTGCGCTGCTCCTTGCCGAGCGGCGACCCCGCCCGCCAGGTCCGCATCCTGCGGTGCAGGCCGAGGCCCCCACGGATCAACAGTGCAACGAAGCAGCCTCCGGTGAGCCCATACGCCCACGCGCCGGGCGCCACCGCGCGCTCCGCGCGAGTCGGGAACGCGCTCGCCGGCGAGCTCCAGCCTCCGCGGATCAGCACATGCCACATCGCGTGCGCCGCGTCGGCGGCCGTCAGCCGCATTGGACCGTTCAGTTCCAGCAGCGACGCGGCCTCAGTCCAGCACCACGCAAGCGAGCCGCTGAACAACAGCGCGAGCAGCACAACGAGCGCCACGCAGAGCACGAGCCTCGTGAGGGGGCGGCGTCCTACCGCGTGGACCCTCATCGAGACCCCGCCGCCGCCAGCCAGTTCGAGCGCCCGAACGAAGCCGGGCCGAAGGCATCTGTGCGTTCCATTGCCCCCTAGTGACCAGCGACGCGCCGAAGCGGCCAACGACTTTTGCGTCGCCCGTACAGCGGGTCCGACGGCGGCCGTCTCGACCCTTTTGAGAAGTCGTTGGCCGGTTGGTGGCGGTGGGGCTCAGTAACCGAGAAAGCCGCGGGCGACCGCTCGCGGACAGAGGCACAACAGACGCCAACGATGCTCTACAGACCGCAAGAGGCCACGGATGAAGGCAGGAGCCGAGAAGTTGCGCGGCTCCACCTGTTCACGGGTTCCTCGTGGTCGGTGGGCGTCGTTACTTGCCCCATTTTCGACGCCGCCGGACTAAGCGCTTCAACCCCCACAAGGGGGGTTCCCCTGCGCCCTGACGGGCTCCGGTTCCGCGCGCCGGTCGGCGTCGTTTTTGGGCGGCGTAACTAGCACCACCACCACAACCAGGAGGAAACCGAAATGGCTCAGCGCAACATCAACAAGTTCATCGGCACCGGCCGTCTGACCCGTGACCCCGAGCTGCGAGCTCTGCCGAGCGGCACGAGCGTCTGCGAGATGCGTCTCGCCGTCAACGGCATGGGCCGCGGCGGCGAGGTCGGCTACATCGACGTGAGCGCCTACGGCGCCAACGGCGAGGCGTGCAGCCGGTATCTCAGCAAGGGCTCGAAGGTCGGCGTCGATGGCCGCATCGAGTACGGCGAGTGGGAGGCCGACGGTGGCGGCAAGCGCCACAGCTACAGCGTGGTCGCCAACACGGTCGAGTTCCTGACTCCCCGCAGCGAGGAGGAGTCCGAGCAGCTCGCCGACGAGCGGGAGCCGGTGGCCGCCTAGCGGCCACCGACAGAGCCCGGTCCGCGTCCCCACCGGGGCGCGGACCGCAGGGCTCATGCGGTGCTTCCCATGAACGACACCCTTTTCACCGACGCGCTTTTTCAGAGCCTCAGAACGCGGGAGGAGCGCCTACGACCGCTTTGGCAGATGACGCCCACACAGCGCGTCGCCGCGATGCGCCGCGGCGAGCTGACGCTGGAGCAGTGCTCCGCGTGGGCCGCCCGCTATCCAGAGCAGGTCCCGCTACTCAACGGCGAGTTCGAGTACCTGGCGGCGTTCACACCCGAGGTCCGCGATTGACCTCGCACCGGCACCCCACCAACGACCTGCTCGTCTACCTGCGCACCCTGGCCGCCGATCCCGGTCTAGAACAGTTCTTGGAGCTGCGCTGGCCGTCACCGCGCGGCTGGATGGATCGGACATTCTTCGCTGAGGACGCAACGACCGGCGCGGCGCGGCGGATCATCCGCAGGGCGGCCAAGGCCGACATCTACGTGGGCGTCGCGCTGCGCGATCGTCCCACTGACGGCGGCAAGGACGCGATCAGCGGCTCGCGCCTGCTCTACATCGAGTGCGATGACCCCAGCGCGCAGCAGAGTCTCGCGCAGTTCGCTCACCCGCCGACGATGGAGGTCGCCTCGGGCTCGCCCGACCACCTACATCTCTACTGGCGTCTCGCCCGGCGGGCAACGAACGCACAAGTCGAGAGCGCCAACCGGCGCCTCGCACTCGCGCTCGGCGGCGAGCTCGGTTGCATCGACATCGCGCGCCTGCTGCGACCCCCGGACACCCTCAACTACAAGCACGACCCGCCGCGCCCCGTCAAGCTCCTCGCGTACAGGCCAACGGCCCGCTACACGCTCGCAGAGCTCACGAGCCGCCTACCTGACGATCCGCTCCCAGCGGCCACCGGGCCCGCGCGGCCGAGGCCGCGCAGCTCGGACCGCACACCGCTCGACCATGCGCTGCTGGCGATCCCCGCCGCCGAGTACGTCCGCGTGCTGGCAAACGCCACGCCCAACCGGGCGGGCAAGATTCTCTGCCCCTTCCACGCAGACACCAGCCCGAGCCTCCAGCTCTACCCCGATGGCACCTTCTACTGCTACGGGCGCCACAGCAAGCAGCGGGCGTGCCGCAAGGGCGGGACGGTCTTCGACTTCGCCGCCGCGATATGGGGGCTCGCCACCCGTGGCAACGACTTCCTTGAGCTCCGCCGCCGTCTCGCGTCCACGTTCGGACTCGCCTAGAAGCCCTTGCGCTTCGCCCATCCGGCGCCCGTTTCCGGCGTGCGATCGTCACCGTCGGGGCCTCGTTCGAGCACAAGCAGCTCCTCGCTGTACGAGCGTCTTCCCGCGTTTCGCGATCGGGCACCGCTCCGCGGCTCGGCCTTATGTGCGCCTCCGCATCGCTACGGCGCGGCCGAGGCCCTTCGGCCTGCCGAGCCGATCGTCTCGCCCGATGCGAGAAGACGCTCTACCAGGAGGATCACATGCCACAACGCCCGAACGAACCCCACGACGGCCACCGCCACGTACCCACCGAACCGTGCCCCGGCTACTTCGAGTGCGAGCGCTGCGGATACCGCTGGATCGACGTTGACGTTCTGCGCCACTTCCCGCCACCGCAAGAGATCATCAACTGGCTCCACCACAGCCGAGGCCCGGCCTACGGTCCCACGGGCGCTCACACCATCGAGCACGGCGTCATCGCCGCCGAATACTGACCGCCTACGGTCTCGCCGGCCGCCGCCAGCTCGAAAGTACCGGAGGCAGGACTCGAACCTGCGACCTTTGGATTATGACTCCACTGCTCTAACCAACTGAGCTACTCCGGCGCGATGAGACAACGAGTTTAGCCGCGGCCCGGCATCGACGGCTCGCGCCAGCGCCGCCGAAAAGACGGTCTCCCAGGCGGGCGCTACCGTAGCGGGCCGTGAGCACGCAACGCACGATCGCGCTCGAAGTCAAGCTCGACGGCCGCCGGGCCCAGAGCGAGACGATCGGCGCTCGCGTCGGCCCCCGCGCCCTCGTGATCGCGACGACGCTGCCCGACCCGGGGCTCGCGTTCGAGCTCACGTCCACCTTCACCGGGCATAGGGGCGTGCCGACCCATGTGGCGCATCTCACGCTCGGACCTCCCGGCCACCATCCCGTCATGCGGACCGACGATCACGAGCACAAGAACCTCAACCCCAACGACAGGGTTAGGGAGTGCGTCTATGAGCACGTCGGAGTCGTTCTCGAACATCTCAAGGCGCTGGGCTACGACACGGTGATCGACGTGCCCGACGACGCCTTTGAGCAGCTAGAGCGCGACGAGCGCTGACAGCCGCGCCAGCCCCGATCGAGATAGCGCCTGCGACCGACTGGCGCAGCGGGAGCCGGCCCCTTCCGATTTTCGCACGCTGCGCGTGCGGGTTGGTCGGGGACGGCTCCCCGCTGGGGGGAGCCCTGCGTGAAAAAGGAGGGCCTTTATGGCCGCCCCGAGCACCACCCAGAACACCAACGGCGCGCACGACCGCGCCGAGCTGCGTCACATTCCGCTTTCGCAGATCACCGTGCAGGAGGGTTTCAACCCGCGTGGCGAGATCATCGACGCCGAGCTCGACGCGATGGCCGAGACGATGCGCGAGCGCGGCTGCCTTCAGCCGGTACTCGTTCGCTCGACCGACGGCGAGGACTACCTGCTCATCGCGGGTGAGCGGCGCTACCGCGCAGCCACGAAAGCAGAGCTGACCGAGATCCCCGCGAACGTGCTGCCCGCCGGCGCGGGTGACGAGGCCGAGCGGTTGGAGCTGCTGACGGACGCGATGATCGAGAACGAGGTCCGCAGCGACCTGAACCCACTCCAGCGGGCGCAGGGCTACAAGGCGATGCTCGACTGCGGATTGAACGTTCGCGGTGTCGCCGAGCGCTTGGGCGGCAAGGCCAAGCGCAGCTCCCGCGAACGGCGGATCAGGGATCACCTGACGATCCTCGCCCTGCCGGACGCCCTGAGCAGGCTCGTCGCCGGGGAGACGATCCCGCTGCTGGCCGTGAAGGCTCTCGCGGAGCTCTGCAAAATCCACGAGGAGCTTGCGCGCAACGCCGTCGCAGCGGTGCTCAACGCCGAGGACGGTGACGAAGCGCCCACCTGGAGCGAGTTCGCCAACGATGCGCTGTCGCTCGGCGTACTCCACACCGACCCGCTGCCGGCGGGGATGTTCCAGTCCAACCGCCGCTACCCCGTCGGGGCGTTCACCCTCGGCGAGAAAGCAGCGAAGAACCTGATTGCCTACGAGAAGGCAACCGGCCGGAAGCTCGAATCGGTGTCCTTCACCCCAGATGTGGTCGAGCACGCACGCCGGCTCAAGGCGGTTCACGAGATCGGGCGCTGGTCGCAGCTGATCGTCGGCCAGGATGTCGGCGACGCGCTCGCCGAGGACCACATCGCTCAGAGCCTCAAGGCGGTGCGCGCGCGGATCAAGGCCGAACGCGACGACGAGCGGATGCGCAGCGCCGCCCAGCCGCCGTCAGGCGCTCCCGAGGCAGGCTCCGATGGCCAGAGCGCCAAGACGGAGACCGCCGAGGAGCGCGAGGCGCGCATCAAGGAGGAGGTGAAGGCCCAGCGCAAAGAGCAAGAGGAGAAGCGCGAGAAGGCGACCCGCTTCAACGAAGCGGTCGGACTGCTCGTGTTCAAGTACCTGCCGCGGATCAAGGTCGATGAGCGGGTCCTTCGCATCCTCGCTTCGGTCAACCTCAGCGGCGAGCTGCGGGGGATCGCGGCGCGCGGCGCTCGGCTTGCGTTGCCCGGCTGGATCAGCCAGAGCTCGCAGGGCGACGGGGACACCAAGACCGTCTACCTGGAGGCGCAGGAGGCGCACGAGCGCGCGAGCCGCTACCTGGCAGACGCGCAGGCGGCGGGTGACATCGCCGGCCGGGCGCTGACGTTGATCGCGCTCGCGTCGTTGGCCGATGAGGAGGTCATCGCCACGCAGCGGCGCAGCTACTACACGCTGCACTTCAACGGACCGCTGGCCGCAGCCGCCGAGCGCGACCTGAACGCGATCGTCAGGGAACGCATCAAGGAGGGCCAGCTGCCGGCGCTCGATGACATCCTCACCGAGCGGACCGCCAAGGACGAGGAGAACGCCCGCCGGGAAACCGAGATCGCACAGGCCCTCGCCCGCCTCGATGGAGTCAGCGACCGGCTCGACCAGCTGGACGGCGACGAGCTCGATCGAGCAATCGCCGATGCCGACCTCGTGTGGGGTGAGTTCCATCCCGAGACCGGCAGGCTGCGTGACGCTCAGGAGCAGCGCGCGACCGAAGCGGACACCGAGGACGCCAGCGAGTCCGAGGAGGAGCAGGTCCCGGCCGCGGCATAGCAAGTAACCGTGACCGGCGGCGGTGCCTTGCCTCCCCCGATGGTCGCACGCCAAAGGCGTGCCGGGGATGGGCAAAGGCCCGCCGTCGGGGCGGGTCGCCGAATCCCACGGGAGGAATCATGGGCTGGACCGCTGGACAACTTGAAGGTCCGTTCACCGCGCGCGCTGCGATCGAGTTCGACCTTGGCGCGGACTTCGCCGCGCGCGTCATCGACGCCGTGCGCTACGGCAAGGTCGTCTACGCAGCCGTTCGAGCACACAAGGGCGATGAGATATTCGGCCTCGTGCTGCTCACCGAGCGTGAGAAGGGCCTCCTCTACACCAAGCCTGTCAGCGAGGACATGGGGCCGGTCGAGGACGGCTGCCCCGCGCGCATCCTCGACCTGCTGAGCACACCGAGCAACGACCACGCGCGCGAGTGGCGCGAGCGCTGCCGCGCCCGCCTCGCAAAGCCACTTCCACGCAAGGGGCAGAGCGTCGTGTTCGCCGATCCGCTCACGTTCACCAACGCCGAGGTACACCGCACATTCACCTACGAGGGCGGCTCACGGTTTCGCGCAGTCAACGGTTGCCAGTGTCACATCCGTCATTGGCGAGAGCTTCACTTCAGCTTGCGAGACTGACGAGTAGACCGCTGGGCCTAGTGAGTCCACTGCCGCTTCTCGGGGCCGTGGCCGAGCTCACCCCTTAAGGCCAGCGAACCGGCTTTCCGCCGCGTAAAGCCCTGCGCTGCGCGTCGCCTACGGCGATCCCTGCCGGGACAGGGCTTGACCCGCCTCGCCGGCCCGCTCAGGCCGGGGCGTGCTCAACCACGACCCAAAAGGAGAAGCGGTGAATAGGTACTCAAGGCGAAACAGCGGTCTGCTCGTCCCAGCGCATGTGAAGCTCGGAACGCCGCGTGCGGTGCATTGCAAGCGCGAGCGTCACCACGTTTACATCGGGCGCCCCTCGAAGTGGGGCAACCCGTTCGTGGTGGGCAAGCACGGCGCACGCGGCGAGTGCATTGCGCTGTACGAAAGTTGGCTGCGCGAAAACGATGCGCTGATGGCCTCGCTCGATGAGCTGCGCGGGTTGGTGCTCGGCTGTTGGTGTGCGCCGCGGCCCTGCCACGGCGATGTGTTGGTGCGGTTGGCGAACGCGAGCGAGTTGGAGCGGCAAAGCTGGCTCGCGCTCGCGGCATGAGCGGGATCGCTCGGGCATCGGACGATGAGGTTTTACCTCGGAACGCACGAAACGGGCTGGCTGCGGCTCGGGATCGGGCCTCTATTTGTCTCGCACAGGCGCTTGGCGCGTTGCGCGACACTGCCGCGCGCGGCGGCCGGCTGGGCGCTCGACTCCGGTGGCTACTCCGAACTGCAACTTCACGGCCGCTGGCTGACGAGCGTCGATCAGTACATCGAGGCGACCCGGCGTTATGCGCAGGAGATCGGCCGACTTGAGTTCGCCTTCTCGATGGACTGGATGTGTGAGCCCGCCACGCTCGCGCGCACGGGTCTCACGGTCAAAGAGCATCAGCGGCGCACCGTCGCCAACTTCGTTGAGCTCCGCCAGCGCGCCCCCGACCTTCCCTTTGTGCCGGTCCTTCAAGGCTGGCGACTGACGGACTACGAGCGCTGCGCCGCCCTCTACGTCGCCGAAGGTATCGACCTCGCCCGTGAGCCGCGAGTCGGCGTCGGTTCGATCTGCTCGCGCCAAGGCAGCCGGCAGGTCGAGGACATCCTGTGGGCGCTCGCGATGAGGGGCTTCGCGCTGCACGCCTTCGGCGTGAAGACGCGCGGCCTGGCTGGATGCGCGGAGGTGCTGGCCTCGGCCGATTCGACCGCCTGGTCCCTACAGGCGCGCTACGACGCGCCACTTCCGTCCTGTCAGCACCAGCGTTGCTCCAGCTGCGTTCGGTATGCCGTGCGCTGGCGCGACCGTCTTCTCGCTCAGTTCGATCTCGACTGACGAGCTTTCACGGTATTCACCGCCGGGCCTGCGTTGCGCCGGCAGCCATCAGGATCGCACCCCTGCGGGGTGCGGGATGGCCTGCCACCGGCGCCCGCACTGTTGCGGGTGCCACCCACAGGAGGACTCGACTTACTGTATGAGTGATTCCCGCAGTCTCTTTTCACTATTGGTGAACGACGCTAAGGAGGTCGGCGATGGAAATTATGCCGCCCGCAAATGACACCCGCCCGCAGTTCGTCTCGCTGGGCGCCGGCGTCCAATCAAGCGCGCTGTTGCTGATGCTCGATGCGGGGGAGCTGCCTGGGCCGCTGCCTGCGGCAGCGTTGTTCGCCGACACCGGCTGGGAGCCGGCAGCCGTCTACGAGCAACTGTCCTACCTAGAACGCACCGTCAAGCGCATCCCGATCCATCGCGTGAACGCGGGGAACATCCGTCAGCAGTTGCTCGACCATGCCGCGGGCCGCGCGCGCTTCGCCAGCCCGCCGCTCTATGTCCAAGCGCCCAACGGCGTCGATAGCGGTCAGCTGCGCCGGCAATGTACCCGCGAGTTCAAGATCGACCCGATGCGCCGCTGGCTGCGCAGCCGAGGCTACGGCCCGAAGCGGCCAGTAGTGCAGCTGCTCGGCATCACGCGCGATGAGAGCGAGCGGATGTCACCGAGCCGCGTGAAGTGGGCTGCGGTGGCATGGCCGCTCATCGCCGCTGGCCTCACGCGCGCGTCGTGCCTTGCCTGGCTCAAGGAGCACGGTCATCCCGAGCCGCCGAAGTCGGCGTGCATCGGCTGTCCATTTCGCAGCCGCTTCGGCTGGAGCACTCTGACTCCGGCTGAGCGCTCAGACGGGATCCAGGTGGACGCCGCGATCCGCCACCTGCCGAAGATGCGAGGCGATGTCTACCTGCACCGCGACTGCCGGCCCCTGAGCGAGATCGACCTGCGCTCTCCCGAGGAACGCGGCCAACTGAGCGTCCTCGATGGGGAGTGCGGAGGCTGGTGTGAAGCCTGAGCGAAGTTCAGGGGCTCACTTCCAGTCCGGTCGGGGTCGAGCCCACCCCTTAAGGCCAGCAAACCGGCTCTACGGCGCGTAAAGCCCTGCGCTGCGCGTCGCCTGCGGCGATCCCTGACGGGACAGAGCTTGACTCGCCTCGCCGGCCCGCTCAGGCCGGGGCGTGCTCAACCCCGACCAGCAGGAGGACTCGATGCTTACGCACTCACCGCGGCCTGCAAGCGGTCCGCGCCACGCCTCGCCGATGGGCTGGCCGTCAACGTGTCACCCGTCCTACGCGGGGATCGGCTCGCGCAAGACCCCGCCCGCGGTTCTCGCGCTCATGGGCCGCGTCGCCGCCGAGCTCGCCGCGCAAGGCTGGGTTTTGCGCACGGGCATGGCTGGTGGCGCCGATCAAGCGTTTTACCGTGGCGCGGCTGCGAACGGAGCGGTCGAGCTCTACTTGCCGTGGGCGCGCTTCGAGGCGTCCGCGCGCCGGTCGGGGATGCGGGAGTTCACCCTTGCGCAACCGTCCCAGGCTGCCTACACGATGGCTTCACACTTTCACCCTGCGTGGGGCAGCCTGAGCGGGGGTGTGCGTCACCTGCACGCGCGCAACTGTCATCAGGTACTTGGGGCCGACCTCGCCTCGCCCGCCCGATTCGTCTTGTGCTGGACGCCTGACGGCAGCCTCGATGGCACCGGCCGGCGCGTCGGCGGAACCGGCCAGGCGTTGCGGATCGCTCACCACTACGGCGTGCCGGTCTTCAATCTGGCTCGTGGCGACCACGCCGAGCGCGTGCGGACGAGGCTCCTCGGCGATGCGTAAGCGAACCGGGATCAAGCGGTACGTCGTGACGATCCACGGCGCGAAGACCCGAAGGGACGGCTGGGCGATGTCAACGGGCGTCCCTCCAGTCCGGCCGAGATCGAGCGCACCCCTTAAGGCCAGCAAACCGGCTTTGCGGCGCGTAAAGCCCTGCGCTGCGCGTCGCCTGCGGCGATCCCTGACGGGACAGGGCTTGACCCGCCTCGCCGGCCCGCTCTGGCCGGGGCGTGCTCAACCCCGACCAACAGGAGAACAAATGAGCCTATCGACCACCAAAAACCGTCCTACCGATCGGCAGCTTCGCTTTCTGAAATCTCTTGCGGAGCAGACCGGCACGAGTTTCACCTACCCCAAGACGCGCTGGCAGGCAAGCCGTGAAGTCGAGCGCCTGGTTGAGCTCAAGGACTCAGGTTGCACCCCTCCTTCGGAGATGGAGGACACCGACGAGCGCAGCCTTGTCTACGCCACGGCGGTAGCGGACCACGAGGTATCCGGCTACGGCTCGACCGCCACCTGGAGCCAGGCGCCGGTCGATGATCCCCTCTGCGTCTGCGGGCACCGCCTGAGCAGGCACAGCAGCCAAGGAGACACACGCTGCCTGGATGTCGAGCATCGAACCGAACTGATCGGTGCCTTCGATGAAGGACGCGATGGCCCTATCGCCTACTGCGAGTGCCTGCGTTTCGATGATGGAAGCGAGCCTCGACGGACCGGCGAGCGCACGGAGCTCGCGCGCTACGGCGTGAGCAGCGGCGAGCGCGTTCTCTACGGACAGCGCATCAACGGCGGCGTGCGGATCACCGACCGACCCGCCGCAGCCGAGGGTCGCTCCTATCTCGTGGAGCGCGAGCTAGAGCAGGACGGCTACTCGGCGCTGAAGGCGCTGGTCGCCGACTACATCGAGCAGGCGCACAGGCTGGATGCGATCCCGATGGCGAGCAGCGTCGTCAGGCGCGAGCTTGAGCAGTTGGGCACAGGTGCCTAGCGGGCGCTGCGGGGCCGCCCTCCCCGATGGTCGCACGCTCCGCGTGCAGGGGGTCGGGGTAGGCCCCGCGCTGGGCGGGGCCGTTCGACCCGAAAGGACGGTGCCCTGATGGGGCACGCCGAGGGTGAAAGGAGAAAGATGATGCAGACCTACAAGACGCAGCGACGCAATTCGCGCTGGGTGGCCCAGTCGCGTGTGGTTCACAGCAGCCGAGGCCATCGTGGCTGGCATCCGTGGTCGGTGCAGCTAATGCGGAAACGCAGCCGTCATGGCGGTGTCGAGCGCCGCGGATGGACGCTGTTCGTCAGCACCGGCGGTTATCGCTTCGAGGTCGGAACGCGCTGATGGCCGCCGCGAGTCACCGGGTCGGCCAAACCCATCAACCAAGGCCGCGCCTCAACGATGACATTGAGGCGGGGTCACTCCTGATTGGAGGCTCGTGATGAACGCCAGGGCTGCGACGCTGCTGGTCATTGGTGAGGGGCGACGAAACGATGCGCTCGCCGAGGAGCTGATTCTCGACGGCTTTCTGCTGCGCCGCGCCGAGGATACGGGCGTCATCAAGGCCCGCTTCGCGGAAGACGACACGGACCTCATCATCTTCGGTCCGACGCGAGACCGGGCTGCGAGTCTCGCGGTCCTGCGCTCGCTGCGAGCGGACGAGCTCGGCCCGCACGTCAATCCCGACAGTCGTGTCCTTTGGGTGACGACGAGCGAGGACGTAGCGGAGACGCTTCGCGCTTTCAGCGCCGGCGCCGATGACGTACTCCGAACCCCCTGGGAGTACGCAGAGCTGTTGGCTCGCGTGGGCTCACTCCTACGTCGGGGCAGGATCGACCGCACCGACTTGATCCGGTTCGGCGTGCTGGAGATCGACACCCAGGCGTGCCGTGCAAGCGTCGGCTCGGTTGCGGTGCCGCTGCGCCGGATGGAATACGCGCTGCTCGCTCACCTTGCGCGCCATCCGCACCGGGTCTACAGCCAAGACGAGCTGATGCGCGACGTGTGGGGCTATCGCTCCGCTGGCGCCACGCGCACCCTGCACTCGCACGCCTCCCGTTTGCGGCGTGCCCTCGCACGCGCGGGAGCGGAGGGACTGATCCCCAACGTGCGGAGCATCGGCTACCGCCTCGCGCCCGAAGGCCACAGCGCGCCGGACGAGATAGGCGACTAGCGAGTGCGGCCGTGTCCTCTCGATCATCGCACGCTGCGCGTGCATCGGGATCGGACCACGGCCCGCATCCCAGCGGGCCGGCGCCCCCAAAGGAGAGTGATGAACACCCTCACGGCACCCGAGCCCCAGGTCAGCCAACCCATCGAGCGCCATCGCGTTCGCCTTGGCCGCTACGCCGATCCCGAGAGCGGCGAGGCACGCGAGCTCGTCACCGTGCGCAGCGCGGGCGGGAGCACGCTCGTCATCGACCGGCTCGCATGGACGCACGCCGACGCGCGCCTGATCGCGCACCTGGCCGCCGACGAGCCGGCCGAGAACGCACACGTTGTCTGCGAGATGTACCTCGCCGATGAAGCGCGCGGTCGCTGCCGACGAGTCACTTTGCAAGACCTGGAGCTGCGCCCGCCGATCCTGTCGCGGCCGGCTCCCAGGGCAGCGCCGCCATCGTCGGACGCGCCGCTTCTGGACGCCAATGGCGATTCCTACCGCATCCGGGCGGTCTCCGACGGCGAGCGGTGCCGCGCGCTGCGCTGGACGCGCACTCACCACCACGGCCGCGAGGAGGACTTCGCCGTCCTCACGCTACGCGAGGTCGTCGGCGCCCTTGAGGACTACGAGCCGGCGCGCAGCCTCACCATCAACGCCCTCGCTGCCCCCGGTGGGGAGGACCGCCCTTCGGTGTGCGGACTGCGCGCCGAGCTTGACCGCTTGGACGAGAGCCCGACGCTGCTGAACCGCGGCCTGCGCGAAGCCGTCCAGCGCAAGGTCGCGCGTGGCGAGATGAGCTACAGCCAGATCGCGCTGCGCTGCGGTCGCTTCAAGCGCGACGGCCGCGGGAACGTCAGCGGCGAGACGAGCTGGCTCGCGCGCCGTATCGGCTTGAAGCCCGAGGGAGGCGAGACCGAGCCGACGCCTTGGATTCACACCAAGACTCTCGCGCTCATCGTGCGCGAGGGCCTTGGCGGCAGTCCCCACGAAATCGAACTCGGCTGATGCGCGCTCACGCCAGCCATCGGCATCTATGCTGCGCCACGATGCCCGTCTCGGTGTGCCTGCTTGACAACCGCTCCGAGGGTGCCCGCCCGCCCGTCGAGGCGCCTGACGCCGGGCGGATCGGCGAGCAGCTTCCAAGCGAGTGCCACGCGCTCAGCTACGAGACGAGCACATGAGCGCGCCGGCCGAGCGTCCAACGACCGATGCCGACCTGCTCGTCCTCGTCAAGCTGCTGGCCGAACTGCCGGGTCTCACCCCGGCACGCCTGGAGCTGTCGATCGAGGACGGCATCGTGACGGCACAGGTCATGGCCGACAAGATCGCCGTGCCCCTCGCCGCCCAAGGCGCCGATGCGCCAGCAGCGCTTCGCGCGCTGGTCGAGGCGGTGGAGCAGGCAGCCAAGGAGAGGCGCCGCCGCCGACGGGCGAAACCGCCGCGGCGATGAAGATGGGCGCCGCCCCGCTCGCCTCGCCGACCCCAACGGGCCGGCGGCCGTAGACCGGCTCGCCGCTCGCTGACGCTCACCGGCACCGCTCGGCGGCTGGCTCTCGCGCGGGCTCGCGCCCGCACTCGGCAGCCTTCCGGCCGCGACGCCATCCCCACGCGCCGGCGACCGCCGACGGCGCGGTCCGACAACGGCCTCAGATAGCGCGGGCTGCGCCCGCTGTGACCGAGCCTCCCTGCGGTCGGCTCTCTGATCGACCCCGGCACTGCACGCCTACGGCCTACGGGCTGCTCGCTGGACTGCTGGCTTCGCCGCAGCCAGCACGGCCGACCGCTTCGCGGCGGCCTTCGCACCCCTCCGGCCTGCGCTGCTTCGCCTTCGGCTTCGCTGCGCCCGGCGCACAGCACCAAGCCCGTTGCTCCTATGTCAAGTGAGGTTCGCTATTTGCGAGCGTCGGCGGCGGCGAATCAGCATTGTGACGAGCTGGGTTGCGACGGCGAGGAGCCCGACTGTGGTGGGGCCGAACTCGACCCAGACGAGGGCGGCGAAGGCGACCGATGTGCTGATACGAAACACGTTCAACGCGATACTGGGCGTGTCTGGGCCTCGCCGGGCAAGGCCGAGGTAGAGGAGTGCCATCAAGAGCGGGAGCGCCCCGAGTAGGGGTTCGCCTCGCGTGAGAACGAAAGCGACGGCGAAGAGGAGCCACAGCGCTGCGCTTATTGCGTGCTGAGTGGCCAGGGGCGGATCTTCGATTTTGTCTGCTGGGCGGAACCGCATCGTGGGGGACTGTGCCGCCCGACGATGGCTATGTCAAGCAGGGCACCGAGATCGCGGCGTTGATCGGGACCACGGGGCGTGTGGCGGCAGTGAGTGGTGGTTTGAGGAGTAGGCGGTGGAAATGGCGCGCGAGTTGGCGCTTGAGGCACCGGAGGGCCTCCATCCGTGTCTTGCCCTCGGCTTCCTTGCGTTCGAGGTATGCCTTGGTGGCGGGGTCCCAGCGTCCGCGTGTGATCGCGATTACGTGCAGCGCCCGGTTGAGGCGTCGGTTGCCGCCGCGGTGCAGCCGGTGGCGTTCGTGTTTGCCCGAGGACGCGGGGATCGGTGCGACGCCGGCCATCCTCGCGAAGTGCGCGTCGGTGGGGAACCGCTCGGCGCCCGCGGTCTGGCCGATCAGGATCGCGGCGGTGATCGTGCTGCAGCCGAGCTCGGCGAGCAGCTCCGGCCGGTAGGCGGCGATGAGGGTGTGCAGGTCGCGCTTGAGCTCGCGGGCCTGGCGGGATAGCTCGCGGATCTTTCGGATTTGGTCTTTCGCGATCTGCACCCTTGCTGAGGGCTCCATGCCGCGCAGCCGTCGGGCGACCCTGTCGAGCTGGCCGGGGAAGTCCATCTTTCGCGGCGGGATGCTGGCCTCCAGTGCAGGGTCGAGGATCACGAGGTTCCACCGCAGCCGGTTCGTGAGCCGGTTGATCTCCGCGACCTGGTCCTCGCGGTGATCGCACAGCAGCCGGATCTCCATCGCGCGCTCATCGAGGTGCGCGCCAGGGAACTTCTCCACGCCCTCCTGCAGGACTGCCCGGGCGACGGCCCTCGCGTCGATCTGGTCGGACTTGCCGGCCTCGCGCTCGCCTCGCCGGGACTGCCCCATCAGCCGCGGGGCGACCCGCACGACCCGCTCGCCGCTGGTCACGAGTGCCCGCTCGAGGTGATGGGAGACGTGCCGGCAGTCCTCCAGCGCCCAGACCACATCAGGGTCGATCTCATGCGCCCAGTGCAACGCTTTGCGGTGTCCGTCGTCGTTCGCGGTGATCTCTCGTTCGCCGCGGACCTCGCCCGTGCCGGCGTCGACCGCCGCGAGGGCGTGGGTCCTCTTGTGGGTATCCGCTCCGATCACGATCATTTAGCGTGTCCTTTCAACCGGGGTTCGTTTGATTGGACCTCCGGCGGACAGTTCTGAGTGGGGGCGATTGCCACGCTCCTATCAAGTCACGCCGGTGATCCCGGACGGCGGTGGGCGACACAACGGGCTCGGTCAGGCATCACGCCGACAAACAGACCAAGAGTCAGCCCACCGCCGGCCCGGACCTAAACCGGCCAGCCGGACGCCAACAAAGACAGCCAAGGCACGGCTCTCAGCAAGCTGAGAGCGACACCACCCTGAGCGCTTCGCTTGACGCCCACCATCCGGCGTCAAGCAGCTTCGCACTCAG
>Ga0181536_10000500_pt1 | contig 47468 bp, 48 predicted proteins | sample PEATcosm2014_Bin_41_FD_121105 | JGI IMG/M metagenome (GOLD analysis project Ga0181536, IMG submission 121105) | Peatland microbial communities from MTU Mesocosm Facility, Houghton, MI, USA - PEATcosm2014_Bin17_60_metaG | ecosystem: Environmental > Terrestrial > Soil > Wetlands > Peat | place...
CGCTCCGCCAACAAATCTTCGACGTCGCGGAAGCTCAATGTGAACCGAAGATAGAGCCAGATCGCCTGCTGAATGATCTCAGGCGGAAACCGGTACCCGGTGTAACTGATTTTCTTCATCCCCGTGGCTACTGCGGCTTTCGCGTGATCGTTTTTCGCATTTCTCGCGATCGCGACGCACCCCGTCGTCGCCGACGGAGCGCCAGCGTTCGATGTGGAAAATGTTTGCGGGTTGATGGGAAGGGTTCGATTTTCGGGGCGTCACGCCCCGCCTGTTAGGTGACGAGGCGCGGGATACGCCCGAGGGCGAAGCGCAAAATATCTTGCCCGGGACACGATGTCGGCAAGTGAACGCGGATCATCGTCTTCATCTCGACGACGCGCGCGGCGATTTTGATGAGGCGCAGGCGCAGCGTGTCGAACTGGGCGACGCGCCACATCGAACGTTTCGGCATCGATGTGCGCAGGCCCCACATGAGCCAATAGGCGCCCGCGTGCAGGAACAGCCGAAGCTGGTTGGCGGTGGCCTTCGTGCATGAAGTTCGGTCGGCCGCCAGATGCGTCTTCCACGACTTGATGTGATTTTCGGCCTGGCCGCGCCGACAATAAACATCCTCGTAGAGCACGCGGGCGTTGCGCGTCTTGAGATTGGTGACGACGAAGCGTGTGTCGGGCCCCTCCGCGCCAGCCTCGACGCGGGCGATGACGCGCTCGACGCGGCTCCAACTCGCGGCTCCGTCGTGGAACTCGCGGAAGCGACGCGCCTTGCCCTGTTTCGGCGCGGCCTCGTAGCACGCTTTCACGCTGGCTTCGAGATCCCCGATGTGGCGACGCAAGGTCGTGGTCGGCGCGACGCCGAGGATATAATCGAGCCCGTTGGCGCGACAAAAGTCGAGAACCTCGGGAGCGCAATAATGACTGTCGCCGCGCAACATGATCTGGGTTTTCGGCCAATGGGCGCGGATGGCGCGCAACAGGCGGCGCAGGAAGGCTTTGATCTCTTTGCCGCCGGGCCGTTTGGCGGGACGAAGCACGGCGGTGATGAAGCGGCCCTGGCCATCGAACACGACGATCGGCTGAAAGCCATATTCGTCATAATGCGCGTTGAACAATCGCAACTGCTGGCCGCCATGCACCGCGTCGAACGTGTCGTCGACATCGAGCGTGATGCGTTTGGGAACCTGGCGGAAGGACTCGCAATAAAGATCGACCATGGCGCGGCCCATGCGCAACAGCGCGCGGGCGTCGGGCAGGTTTTCCAGTCGCGAGATCGTCGACTGCGAGCACAGTTCGCGATCCGACGGCGCAAGATCGAGCGCCATCTTGAACATGGGATCGCCGCGAAGACGGGAGGCGTCGTTGCCGTCTTCATAGCCCGCCGCGATCATCAGCAGCCGAAAGCGAATGATGTCGGCGAGCGTGTGCGTGATCAGATCGGGCGCGCGCGCGTCTTCGATGCACGCCGCCATGCGATCGGCGACGCGAAGGCGTTGCTCCACCTCGCGCAAAACCACAATCCCGCCGTCCGATGACAGCAGACCGCCATCGAATTTGGCGACGATTGTCTTGCCTGAAACAGGTGACAGGCCGGGCAGCGGCAGCATAGGATCGTTCATGGCGGGTGTGGTTTTTCTGAAATGGCGCTGATTGGAGTCGATAACCAAATCATACGCTAAATCAGATATTTAAGCCACATCCGCCAGCATGGGCTGCATAATGCGGGCTAGTCCGTTTCAAGCGGTGGCCCCCATCTTAAAGCTTCACTTTTAGCCCAGCGAATTGACCCGGAAAACCGACTTTTGCATCCCAACTGTCTTCCATCATTAAAGCGAATGCACTTTACTTAAATTTTACTGGTTGGTGCAATCGTTACGCGTGCGCAATTGATGCCGGTCGGTTGCTGCATGGGATAAGGCCCCAGGGCCGCGTCGACCAAACGCAAGGAGACAAGACCATGATGATCCGCAGAACCCTAATAACGGTGGTGGTTCTGGGCGTCTCCTCGATGGCGCTCGCAAATACGTCTGGCACGCCTGATCAACGGGCGGCATGTGGCCCCGACGTTCACAAATTTTGCCACAAGCTCAAGGAGGCCGATGGCGATATGGCGTATCTTCAGTGCCTTGAGTTGAACCGCGATAGCCTATCGGCACCTTGCAGCACCATGTTGAAAGGCTTTGGCAAGTGATTGTCCTCAGCGAGATCTATTCATGGTCCGCTGATGCTACGTCAGTTCGTCCAGCCTTTCGCCGCGGATGACCGCAATGGGTCGACTTCGGCCAGCGCGCGCCGCGTGAAAGGTCAAAGATCAGGCTCCCTCAAATCCAAAAGGAGCCTGCAATGGATGAGGTTGTAACCCGGGCCGTGAGCCCCTGGAATAAGGGCAAGCTAATCGGCCAGAAAGCGCCATTCAAACTCAAGGAAATATGGGCGATACGCTTCCGCCTCCAAATTTACTCTCGAACACGGGAATTGGCGCTATTCGACCTCGGCATCGACAGCAAGCTGAGGGCTTGCGATCTGGTCAAGCTCAAGGTTCGCGATATTTCCCACGGGGAGCGTATCGCGGCACGCGCCATCGTGTTGCAAAAAAAAGACCTCCAGACCGGTGCAGTTCGAAATCACAGAACCGACGCGATTCGCTCTGGACGATTGGATCAAGCTGTCCGGCTTGCGCTCGGACGACTATCTCTTCCCAAACCGCATCCATGGCTCGCCCCATCTGAGCACCAGGCAATATGCCCGGATCGTCGACTCTTGGGTCGAGGAAATCGGCCTTGATCCGGCTGCTTATGGAACCCACTCGATACGCCGGACAAAGGCGACGCTGATTTACCGGCGCACCAAGAACTTGCGCGCGGTCCAACTCCTGTTGGGCCACACCAAGCTTGAAAGTACGGTGCGTTACCTCGGAATCGAGGTCGAAGATGCACTGGAGTTGTCGGAGCAAACTGAGGTGTAAACAGTTCGTAGATGAGCCGGATCTCTTCGCAAAGAAGGCGCCGCTGATTCGGCACACTTCGACACGCGGCGGCGCAACAAAACGCGGGCGATCGGCGTCATTGGGGGGCAAGCGGTCACTCGGCGTCACCACGCGCCTCACGGTTGCGGCGAGCAAACCTCATCGGATCGACTTCTCGACCAGCGGCGCGACGGCGTCGACGTTGTGGGCGTCGACGAAGGCGCCGCCGGTGTTGAAGTCGAGGCCGGAGAAGCCGAACTTCGTGGTCAGGCAGATGTTGAGGATCGGCAGGTAGCCCGTCAGGTAAGGCTGCAAGTCATAGATAAGTCCGACGTACCCCTCCTTAATCGCCTGGACTGCCTTGGGGGTGAGGGCGACTCCAGCCATGAAGACCTGGCCCGGCTTCAGCCCCGCAGAGAGGGCGAAGTAGCCGAGGCTCGCGGTCAATCCGGCATTGTCGGTCACGACCAGCTTGACGTCCGGGTTGGCCTTGATCGCGGTGGCGAAGGCGCCCGCCGGATCGCCGCCCCCGGCGTCATAGGCGGGGTCGGTTTCGAGAAAAACAACCCTGGCGCCCGCCTTTTCAAGCGCCTCGACCATACCCGCCGCCATACTGCCAATCCCGCCGGGTCTGGCCGTGCGAGCCCATACAAGAACGCCATCGCCGGTCTTGAGCCCCGCTCGCTTCGCGGCTTCGGAGGCCAGAGCGAAGGCCGATGAGGCCGGCGGCCCGACGGAGCCCATGCCCTGAGCCGCGTGTTCTTTCTCGGCTTCCGGCAGGCCGGCCAAGGCCGTCGTGACGATCGTGCCCTGTTGAAAGGCCTTGTCGATCAAGGCGTCCTCGGCCGCGTCCTCCAGTCGATCTATGACAACGACGCCGTCGGCCTTGCTGTCGATCGCCACCTGGAGATCGGCCAGCATCGTGTCCGGGCTCCAATGGGCGTAGAGGTAGGTCAGCGAGGCTCCGAGATCGACTTCAGCCTGGCGGACGCCATTGTAGAACGTATCCGACCAGGGGTCGCCGCCCGGCGGCCAGCCGACGATCGCGGCAATCTTGACTCCCGAACACCATTTCGACCCTTGGTCGGTCGGGTACGACGGCTGATGCGCAGTGAGGCCCGCCTTGCGCAACCCCTCCGCGATCTGCTCAGTCCCGCTCTTCCACTTCGGGTTGTCGATCGGTTGGGAGCCCAGGAATTGTTCCGCGGTCAGGCCGGGCGCCAGCTTCTGGAGTTTGGCCGCTTCGTCGTTGGCCTCGGCAGAGCGCCCCAGCCAGCCATAGGCCGCGGCAAGATCGATATGGGGCGGAGGGAAAGTTGGATTGGACGCGATTGACGTCCCGCACCATTCGATTGCCTGTTCCCACTCCGCCAGAAGCGCATGCGCATGGCACATGTAATATTCCCAAATGTTTCGCCCCGCGAAGCGCGGGCTGAGGCGCAGCGCAAGCTCGATCGGCTTGAACGCCTCCGGCGCGCGCCCCAACAAAATCATGACATAGCCCAGTTCGGCATAAGCAGGCGCGAAGTTCCGATCGCCCGCGATCGCGCCGTTCAACTCCGCCCGGGCGGCGTCGAATTGACCCCTCATTTCTGAAACCTGAGCCTTGACGAAATGCGCCCAGGCGTCATTGGGGTGCGAGGCGAGAACGCGATCCGCAGCTTGCTCGGCGTCATGCAGGACCTCGGTCCAATCGCCGATTCCGAAGACGCGAAGGTTGACGATCTTGGCCGCCGCCTTTGCGGTCAGCGCATGCGGGTTTTCCGGGTCTAGACGCAACGCTTCATCGAAATAGCCGATCGCCTTGTTCATATTGGCGAGGCTGAAACCTTGGCTCATCGTAGCCCATCCGCGCATCGTAAGATCGGCCTCGTCGGGTTTGGTCGGTCGCTCCCGCATCGCGCGCAGGCTCTCGGCCTGAATGAGCTGGACGTTGAGCGAATTCGCCAGCCGCGAGACGAACTCGACCTGCAACTCGCCGAGCCGGCTGCGTTCGCCCTCGAGCCGATCGGCCCAGATATGGGCGCCGGTCTCGGTCGAGATCAATTGTGCGTTGACCGTGATCGTCTCGCCGACCCGCCGCACGCTCCCTTCGAGCGCGTAACGCACGCCGAGGTCGCGGCCGAGTTGCTTCGCGTCGACCGGCCTTCCCTTGTAGGTGAGCGCGGTGTCGTGTGCGATCACGAAACTGTCGGGCAGGTGCGAGAGGTCGGTGGTGAGATCGTCGGTGAGGCCGTCGGCGAAATAATCCTGCTCGGAGTCGCCGCTGACGTTGGCGAATGGCAGGACGATGATCGACAGCCGCGGCGCGTGGGCGAGCCTGTCGTCAGCGGCGACGGGCGCGGAAGCAGGAGCGGGCGCAGGCGCAGACGGCGGGAAGAATGCTTGCCGTCCATACCATCCCGCTGCAATCAGCACGGCGACCAGCGCGGCGGCGAGCGCCGCCCAGCGCAATGCGCCGCGAGGCGATTTTGACGCTGGCGCCGCCGGCGGGTTAACTGCGCCTCCTGCCCCGGCGGTCCCTCTCAGCAAATACACGCGCACCGGCCGCGGAATGTTCTTCAGGCTCGGCTCGCCGAGATCGACGAAGGTCTCGTGCAGCTTGTCGCGCACTTGCCGATATGCGTCCTCCGACAGACAGATGCCGCCCGGCTCGCAAATCCCCTCTAGCCGCGCCGCGACATTGACCCCATCGCCCATCAAGTCGCCGTCGGCCTCCTCGACGACGTCGCCGAGGTGAATTCCGATGCGGAACACGATGCGCTTGTCGGCCGACACGCCGACATTGCGCTCGGCCATGCCGCTCTGGATTTCTATCGCGCACCGCACGGCCTCGACCACGCTACGAAAATCGGCGATCACGCCGTCGCCGGTTCCCTTGACGACGCGGCCGTTGTGGATAGCGACCGTCGGATCGATCAGGTCGCTGCGCAAAGCCCGCAGCCTAGCGAGCGTGCGCTCCTCGTCGCCCCCCGCCATCCGGCTGAAGCCGACAATGTCAGCAAGAAGGATTGCCGCGACTTTCCGTCCGTCGGTCAAGCAGCCTCCCCACACAACGCTTGCGCTCGAACTCCACGCGCTCGGCGCCGCTCCGATCGTCTGAGCCAACTTGGGCGGCCTGCCGAGAGAAATGGTGATTTAGATCAAGAATGGTCGATCCTGAGCCAGACGGGAACTTCCGCTTTGGGTCGATTCCTGCCGGTCGGCAAAAGAGCCGAAGAGAATGCGCTGATCCCTGGCCGCGCATTTCGCGGTGAATTCCGCCGACGGTGCACATTCGGATAAATCACCTATCGCTCCTGAGCGCATCAACCGTGCCTTCGCCGACACGCGCTTGCTCGCGTTCGTATTGTCGTTGTTTCAACTATTCCAAGCGGGGTGCATGATGCTGCGTCGCGGCGACGACAACAAGATTCTTCGCGCGCGTATGCCGACGACCACCGTCCGAGGAACGATCAATGACGTTGCCACCACATAAGACCGCGCTAATTGTGGGTGCCGGCCATGGCCTCAGCGCGTCGCTTGCCCGCCTGCTTTCTCGTGAAGGCATGCGGGTCGCCGTCGCGGCTCGCAACATCCAAAAACTCGCCGCCCTTTCCGAAGAGACCGGCGCGCCCGCTTTCGCCTGCGATGCCGTCGTGCCTGATCAAGTGGCGAGGCTCTTCGAAGAAGTGGAGGGGCGGGTCGGAAATCCCGACGTCGTCATCTACAACGCGAGCGCGAGGGCGCGCGGTCCGTTGCTTGAGCTCGTCCCGGCGGAGGTCGAGCGCGCTCTTGCCGTCAGCGCCTTTGGCGGGTTCCTGGTCGCGCAGCAAGCCGTGCGGCGCATGCTCCCGAAGGGAAGCGGCGCGATTCTATTCACGGGCGCGTCAGCGAGCGTGAAGGGCTATGCGCAGTCGGCGCCGTTCGCCATGGGCAAGTTCGCCCTCCGCGGGCTTGCGCAGAGCATGGCGCGCGAGTTCGCGCCGCAGGGCATTCACGTCGCGCATTTCGTGATCGACGGCGCAATTCGGAATCCGGGTCGAACCGAGCCGCCGGACAAGCCCGATTCGATGCTCGATCCCGACGCGATTGCGCAGACATACCTCCAAGTGCTGCGACAGCCGCGCAGCACATGGACGTGGGAGGTTGAACTCAGGCCGTGGCTCGAGAGATTCTGACCTCTTTGACGAGGCGCGATCCGGGCGAAGTCGTTGGAAACGCGCGCATCGGCTGTCGGATGCCCTGGTTCAGGCCTGTTAGTGCAGATCGGGACAAATCAACTATCAGTCCTGGGCGCATCAACGACGCCAAGGCGGAGCAACGCTGGAACGAACCATCGGTGAGACGGCGCATTCCAAGAGCGCCCCGCGGTGCTCGTCGTTCAGGCGCGGCTTCGGTCCCGGCGCTTTCTAGCCTCTTGCCCGGCTGCCATGTTTCGCGGCTATATCCAGGGCGTTGAGGAGACCGCAAATGCGCTTGAAGAAGCCCATCCGTGCCCTGATCGATCAGGTGAGGATAACGCGCGAGGGAAACGACGCGATTATCGACTACGCCGACGCTGGCATCTCTGGCACGAGGCTGACGATAGGGCCTCAGATCGTGACCATGACGGACCGTGACATTGTCGATGTGTTCAATGGCATCCTGGCAGCTCAGGAGCGGCTTCTGGCCGGTTGGAACAAGACGGTCATCGAAGAGCCGTTGGGGGAAAAGCAAATCGAATACCACGAGGATAGCGCTCAGTGGGTCCCGCGGGGGGACGTGCTCCGCTGCATCATCGACGACGCCGGCCCAGAGGGAGAGGTCACGATTCAGATCGACAACAAAGAACTATCTCTTGAAGAGTTCGGGCGGCTGCTGCGGGTTCATGCGGGTTGGGGCATGCGGATCGCCTTCGTGCCCGAGGAATTCATATCAGAAAATCCAAAGGTCGAAATCCGAAATCCCAAGACGCGGAAGCGATGAAGCACCAAGGCAGCTATTCAATCCATCTCAATGGAAAGGCGTTCCCAAACACCTCGATGCGGTCATTTCCGGACCGGCGCACCGGACCGCCAAATTTGGCAATGCGACGCCAAGGCTTTCCAGAGGGGGACAGGATGAAAACGGCTCGGAGGAAAACTGCTAGCGAGCATGTCACGATGGACGGTCATGAGCTCTGGTTGCTGGAGCAATATGAAGAGCGGTTCGGGGAGACGCCGCCCGTCTACTTCCTTGCCCCCGCCACGTCCAAGAGATTGATCATAGCGGCGCTAAAGAGAAACCGTCCCTTCGATGAAAAGGATGTGGACGAAATGGAGCTCGCGTCAAAATGAAGCCCGGACCGAACGATGCGAAGCTCGCCATTCTCGTCACCGGAGACGAGCTTCGCGAATTGAAGCGCTTCACAATTGATATGGCCGAGGCCTTTGGCCTCGATAGACGAATCGAAGCGTATACCGGCAAGCGGCCTATCGGACTTTATAGGTGGGATCTTGATTGCTTGTTGGCCGTGACGGATAACGCCTTGAAAGACAGACGCGAGTATCCGGATAGAACGACATCGGCGTACACGGCGCTCAAACGACTGCAGGTTAGATTGCAGGAGGAATACAAGAAATTCTATGGGTAAAGAGGGGGACTGCCGGGCACCGACAAAATGCGGCCTGACAAGTCGGCCACTCCGTCGCTCAACTGTCCGGCTCGTGACCGTTCGCGCTCACGGGAAAAGTGAGAGATTGTTGGGCTATGCCGTTGGTTGGAATTTCAGGTCCGCACTTGAAACTGGTGGATACCGCAGTCGCCCGAATGTGGGACCTTTATTGGAACCCGTGTGAGCCTGAGCCGCACCACGTCGCGGCTGACCGTGAGCCCTCTGGGCTGTCAATTGCGAAATGTTGGTGTTTCGTGTTTCGAGTGTTTCAGCATCGCGAGGCGACGCGATACCGGATTACCTTTGATATTGGAGTGAGTGCTCTCTGAAACACTTGAAACACGAAGCGCAACGCCAGGGTCCGTGAACGTGATCGTACCGAGCGACCTGTATGAGCGAAGGACGAGGCAATGACCCGCGATGAGGCGTTGGCAATTTACCGCCCAATTCGAGCGGCCATCCGGCGCGTTCTGAAAGCTGCCGTGCCGGTCTGCAATCATGCCGACCTGACGCGCGCCGCCAAGCAGCTCGGGCTTTGGGAGGACGGCAAGATCGTGTTGCCCGACGGCGACGCCGCCGCCGAAATGCTGAGCGACATCGCGCTCTTTGAACCCAACCAGCGAGGGCGCCGAGCATTCGATCATTTTCTCGCGGAACAGGCCGGTCAGCTCGCAGCGGCGGAGATGGAGATCGCGCGACGCATGGGGCAGGCTTTCTTTTCCTTGTTCCAATGCACGTCGCGGCAAGGGTTAGCGGGAGTATGGATCGAAGATCTCCTTGATGGAAATCGACGCCTCTGGCTCGTGGACGAGGGTATGGAGAAGTCCGTTCCCACAGGGGAGCCCTTCGGCATGCGCCTGTTCGACGCGGGCCATTTTCATGTTGGGTTTGGAATCGTAGTGCCGTCGGACGAGGAGACAACGCAGTTCAGCGTGCAGGCCAAAGCGCATGGGGGACGGCTCCCATTCCGGCATTCCCTCGCGGCGACGCTCTATGGCGACAGCCTATGTGACAGCGCACCAATCGCGCCCGAGCTGGCCGAAGCTTTGGAGGCGTTGTTTTCCGGGCGTTCCATATCGGCGGGAGTTCCTCATCAGACACGCGGCCCAAGATCCTCGTCGGCGAAGGCAAGGGCACGCAAAACCAGGTAGGAGGGGTCTCGCGCGCGGGCCCCGGAACGAGACTTCGCGATAGTGGATTTGTCGTGATGTGTACTATCGCCCTATCCTCACTGAGGCCGTTTTCACTACCGGCCTCGATTTAAAATTTGACATCGATCCCGAGACCCACGTCACCTCACCGCCGACACCGCTGACCAAGTGGTGAGAACCGGGCGACCCCCCACGGCCCTACCGCCCTACGCCCGCCGCAGCGATCCTGAACCGCCGACGCCGCTCGTGGTCTCGGACAACCCGATGGGGTACATGGGGACAAATCACCTATCGCTCCTGGCCAAAATCCGGGCGAAGATATCTTACGAACCCGGTTCGCTCACGACGGGCACGAATCTCTGGTGGTGGTACAGTTTCATTTTTGCCCCGCGTGACGAGCCTTTGAGCCGCGTCGCCTTTCATGCGATAATTCGCGCATGACAACCACACGCCTCAAACGCCCCCGCGATCCCGTTCAGCTAGGCAAGCTGATAGGCGACATCCTAACCGGCCAAGTCGAAGATCGCGCGCCGACTCTCCCCGACGATCCAACCAAAGACGCGGCAGCCGTTGCTCTCGGCCGCAAGGGCGGATTGAAGGGCGGAAGGGCGCGCGCTGATTCGTTGACGCCCGAAGAACGCACGAAAATTGCGCGCGAGGCGGCTCAGAAGCGATGGCGTAAGTAGCACACCCCTCCAAGCATCGCGATGCCCGATGGCATCATTTTTGATCCCAAGCACAGGAAGTGAACAGCGGCGAGGCATTTATTATGCCATTGCAAATGCCGTGTGCGTGCGATATGAGTCGGCCTATGAACGCCGAACTGTCATTGATCCGGAAAAAGATCGCTGAGAAGCGTGATGCGATCCAACGCATGGATCGCGACCGGCAGCGGCTGCTTGACCAGATCGCCGCTTACGAAGAGTTGTTGCCAATCGAGCCGAAACAAGCAAACGGCGAGGATAAGGCACAGGCGGGTAAGCCTCGTGGTCTTTCTCCGCAGTCCCGTCAGTTCATGGCCCTATTGCAGAAGAGAGAAAGCTTCGGCTTTGACGAGGCTGTCCACGACGCCAACGCAGTGGGGATCAAAATCGAAAAGAAAGGGATGCGGACCCGCCTGCATCAGTACGTCGGGAGCGGTTACGTCTCACGGCTTTCGGACGGCGTATTTCAGCTTACGAAGAAGGGAATCGAGAATGCGAAAGGCTCCCACGCGGAGGCGTAGGAGCCTTTGTGATGAGTTCGGACGCCGAAGTCGCCCTTCGGGTCCGAAGCGCAGGGAGACAGACCTAGCGCACGCCGCCCCCGTGGTATGGGGGAGTGGAATCGCCACGCGTGACTTGTCGGCCGACCGGCGCGCGTGGCGACGCTTTCTAGCATTTTGAGTGCCAGAAGGGAATCCCCCTCAAACTATAATATTATGCTTGACCGATTGGGCAAGATATGGCATTATCATGCCCATGAACAAGCTCCCAAACGAGAAGCGCGCCCAAGTCCTCCAAATGATGGCGGAAGGCATTGCGTTGCGCGCCATCACTCGCCTTACCGGCATTAGCCGCACCACGCTTATCAAGCTCCTAGAGGACGCTGGACAGGCATTCTCTGAGTATCAGGACCGCGTGCTTGTGAACCTTTCGTGCAAGCGCGTGCAGGTCGATGAGGCTTGGGCGTTTTGCTACGCCAAACAGAAGAACGTTCCGACCGCCAAGGCCGCTCCCGAAGGCGCCGGCGACATTTGGACGTGGGTTGGTCTGGACGCCGATACGAAACTCGCCGCCTCGTTTTATGTCGGCGATCGCGATGGCGAGGCAGCACTCGTTTTCATGGACGATCTGGCGAAGCGTCTCGCCAATCGCGTCCAACTGACGAGCGACGGTCACAAGGCTTATTTAGAAGCGGTCGAGGGTGCTTTCGGCGGCGATATCGACTATGCGCAACTCGTGAAGCTTTACGGGTCCGCCCCGGAAAGCGCCAAGGGTCGCTACAGCCCGGCCGAATGCACGGGCATCAAGAAAACGCCGATCGAGGGCAAGCCGGACCCGAAGTACATTTCAACGTCCTACGTTGAGCGCCAAAATCTCAATATCCGCATGGGCAATCGCCGCATGACGCGCCTGACGAACGCGTTTTCCAAAAAGGCCGAGAACCACGCGCACATGATGGCGATCTATTTCATGCACTACAATTTCGTTCGCATCCATCAGACCTTGCGGACGACGCCAGCAATGGCGGCTGGCGTCACTTCCAAACTTTGGGAAATGTCTGATATGGTCGACGTGCTAGAGGCTTGGGAGGCAGATCAATGATTGCCCGGCTTGGAAACGTTCTCTATTGGACGGGCTGCATTTTTGCGGTGCTGATCGCATCTGGCGGCGCACTGATGGCGCACAACGATACGTTCAATCCAGGCGGAATACTTACATTGTTCCTAGTGATCGCCGGCATTGTATGGGCTGTGGGACGAGCGTGCCTTTATATTTTAGCCGGACGATGACCAAACTGGACCACTACCGAATCTCTCCGCCGGTTCGCTCAGGAACATCTCCGCGATCTTATGGCCGCTCGCTTCCACGAGAGAGCGAGCCATGTTCGGTAACTCGGCGTGAGCGCGGGTGTAGTCGTCGAGGGCGACAGGATCGATGCTCTCCGGGGCATCAAGCCGGAGGACCTGATTCTTACCGACGAGCAGGAAGGCTTGACCCAACGCGTTCAGAGACTGCGCGCGCATCGCTGCGAAAAGACTCTCTCTCCATTGCCACATGCCCCCAATTGCCTTGACCGAATCGACCTTGAAGCTGGTCTCTCCGCAGCCGAGGCTCAGAATTTGAATTTGACGCCGATCCAGATCAAAACACGCGAGCGCATCCACTAGCGCGTTCATGATGGGATTGTTCGCCCAGAGGCCGCCGTCCACCATCGTATATCCGTTGTTCGGCAGCGCGGCGAAGTAGGTCGGAGCGGCGGCGGTTGCGAGGCCCACGATTTTCATGCGCTCGAATTTGTCGCGCTTGTAATCCGGATGGTGGGGCGTTTTGTAAATCCATGGCTCCCCGTAGTGCCCGTCAAACGAGGGAATACAGAGGCGCACCTTCGATTCTCCTAGAGCCGCATCCCCGAAGATTCGCAGCAATTCCTCCTCCAACGGCTTGCGTTCGTAGGCGTAGCGCTGAGTCCTCCATATCCATCGCTTCATTCGACCCAAGGCGGTGGTGGGCGGGAATATCAGACCGCCGCGCTCGACATAGACGTCGCGAGCTTGAGTCGCGGTCATTCCCTTGCCTAAGGCCAGCGCGATGATCCCCCCGGTGGAGGTTCCAGCGATCATGTCGAAGTAGCTGGTGATCGCCGCCCCGCCGAGGAAACGGCGCTCGAGTTCCGATAGAATGGAAGCGGGAAGAATTCCGCAGATACCTCCGCCATCAATCGAGAGAATCCGAAATGGTCGATGCTTCGGCCACGGCAATTGCAGGCGGCGGGTTTGAATCGTGCCGTCGGAACGGCGTGGCGGAACGTAGCTCATGAATCATCTCTCTTCGCAATTGCGTCGGCATGACGGCCTCCGCCAGTCCAACGCCCCGTCGCAAGCCAACCCTCGTAACAGGCCAACCAATCCGCCGCCCATGGGACCGTGGTCGTCGCGATCAGGTCGTCGTGCCTCCATTCGCGTTTGCGCGGGTCGAAAAGACAAAGCGGCGACAGAGTAATATCCGGCAGTTCGAAATAGACATGTGGCAAAGGGGCCTCTTCCTTCGCATCCCAGTTTGGAGTGAGCTCAGGCGTAAGCACGCGCACCACGGGGAAGCGCCGCCATTGGCGGTCGCTATCGCGCCCTCGAACCGGGAGGCCGAATTCAATCGCCAGCCGATATTGCAACTCGATGCCGGCAAGGGACCCAAACCAAACAGCCCGATCCGCCGTTTCCTCGGCGACGTCGAAGCCCGGCCAATAGCGTCGCATCGCCTCGATTTGCTGGCGCACGGACTTCATTTGCGCGGCCACCGCGTACCGAAGAACGTATGCCCGCGCGGCCGTGCGAGGGCGGGGCTCGCGCTGGTAGCGGCGGCTGCGGCAGGAATTACACGCCCAGTGGGCCCCACGAAACGCTTTCCGCTTTCGACCGCGCCTCCGAGGCTCTCGACGTACTCGTCAATCGCGGACTGAGCGGGGCCGACCCCGAACATTTCGACGAGAAGGTCGCGCTTCTGAGGAAGCGAAAGCTTAGTGGACATCAGCGCCGCGAGCTGCGTGCGGAACAATTTCAGGTCGCTGATGTAGAGGCGCTGGGCGCTGTGGTCCTCGGGCCATCGGTCGGTGAATTTCTCGTCCTCGCATCTCGGGTTACGCACGTCGATCAGGACGTCTGAGCGCTCCGCGTCTTCCAACGCCTCAAGAAGCTTCAGCGAAATGGCGTCCAACGCCCAGGCGATGTTCGTACCGGGTGTGGTCGTCTCCGCCGTCAACTTCGCCATCATAACCGACGGCGGGAGACGCCCGCTTCGCTTCTCGTAGCGCAGGTTCCGATTGCGCTTCAAAAGCTGGAGCGCGACGATCTTGGCCGACTTCCCGCCTTCCTCGGTCGAATGCGCGGGCACGGGCTTGACGTCCGCGTCAGCGCGTTTGGCGCGAGCGTCGAAGGCAAGAGCGCGTCGTCCATAGGCCTCCTCGAACGAAAGATCGATGGGCGTCATGCCATTGACCCATTCGCAGAAGGCGTAGCTGTTCATGCGGAGCCGAAGGTGTTTGGACGCGGGCTCCTCTTTCTTCGCGTGAAAGAGATGGCTCAGGCGCGGATCGAGTTCGGCCAGAAGAAGAGTCGGCGTGATGTCGAGATGCATACCGTCGGAGAAATAGACCGTGACGCAACGGGTCTGCCTCTCCACCATCCCGTAATATCGCGATCCCGGCGCGCCGTTGATCGCCGCGAAAAGAAGATCGAGGACGGCACCGGGCGCGGTCGAGGGCGGCAAGATCAATTCGGCGACGATATCGATGTCGAAACCGTCGGCCCGCTTGCGCGACAGGATCGTCGCTCGGATAGCCATCGACCCCTGCGGATAGAAAACCCGAACTTTGTCTTGGAGCGGGCTCCCCGGCCTCTCGATATGTTTCCGGATGGCTTCGTATCGTTCCACCGCGAGCTTGTGCTGGCTCGGCGGGAGTTCGATACGAATGGCAGTCGCCGCCAAAAGAAGCTCGCCGAGCGGGGCGCTCGGCCCGAGGGGCGGTTGATTCTGCTGATTGTCCATTGTCCTTGGCCTCTGCGTGCTAATGAATGTTCCCTGTGGGGTCCGCCGCTTTTGCGTTGACCAGGAGAATCGTTGCGTATAGTTTCTATACGGGTCCAGACGTGGACCCGTCAAGTAACTATACGTGTCTTGTGGAGGAACTGTGGACAAGCCGGACGAGCGCATCCGCTGGGGAACGGAGCAACGTCTTGAATTCATTGAATTCCGGACATTTTGGGAGGGGGGCGTGAATCGAAGCGATATCACGCAAAGATTCGGCGTATCGGTGCCGCAGGCGTCCAATGACTTGACGCTCTACCAGAAGCTGATGCCCTCGAATCTCCGATACGATTCGAGCGAAAAGCGATATGTCCCAACCCCGGACTTCGCGCCCCGGTTCATGAAACCTAACGCGGACCGCTATCTCGTCCAGCTCAAGGCCGTCTCCGACCACGTCTTGCCCATCGAAGACACCTGGATCGTCCGACCGCCGGATTTCGACGGCATGCCAGTGCCCACCCGGCGCATCGACCCTTCGATATTGAAGCGCCTGATCTCGACGATCCGCGCCGAGAGGTCCATCGAGATCTATTTTCAGTCGATGAATCCCAAACGCCCCGAGGCGATTTGGCGACGCATCACGCCCCATGCCTTAGCGCATGACGGGCTACGGTGGCACGTGCGCGCCTTTTGCCACATGGAGAGCAAGTTCAAGGATTTCATCATCTCGCGATGTCGCGACCTGCGCGACGAGGATGCTCCGGGCGCGGCGGCTTCAGACGATCACTTATGGAAATCATTTTTCGACGTGATCTTGAAACCGAACCCGGACTTGACGCCGACCCAACGCGAAACCATCGCGCTCGATTACGAAATGGAGGACTGTTTCGCGAAACTCTCCGTGCGGCGGGCGCTTCTATATTACTTCGAAAAACGCCTCCGGCTCGACAATCAGGCCGGCAAGGACAAGCCGTCCGAAAAGCCGGTCGTGATTCACAATGTGGTTGACTTCATCAAGGCTCGCGATGCGGCAATGGCGTGACGAACTGAACGAACAAATCTAATAGGGAAGCAGGAAACCATGATCGTGGGCGAAATTCGTAGCCAGATCGATAGCATATGGAACGACTTCTGGTCGGGCGGGCTGTCGAATCCGCTGAGCGTGATGGAGCAGATCACCTATCTCTTGTTCATCAAGCGATTAGACGAACTGCAAACTATCGAGGAACGCAAAGCCGCGACGCTGAAAATTCCGATGGAGCGTCGCATTTTCCCCGAGGGTCGAGATGGGCGCGGTGACGACGAGCTTCGCAAGCTCGGCGGTCGTCCCTACGATGATCTGCGATGGTCACGATTCAAGAATTTTGATCCGAAGGAGATGTTCAAAGTCGTTGACGAACATGTGTTCCCGTTCATCCGCGAAAAGGTCGCCGCCGATGGGAACATGGCGCAGCACATGAAGGAGGCGAGAAACGCCATTCCGTCGCCGGGGTTGCTCGCTAAAGTCGTCGAGAAACTCGACAAGGTGCCGATGGCGGATCGCGACACCAAGGGCGACGTCTACGAATATATGCTGGGCATGATTGCCAGCGCGGGGCAGAACGGCCAGTTCCGCACTCCGCGCCATATCATCAAGCTGATGGTGGAGCTGACCGAGCCGACGCCGCGCGACGTCATCTGCGATCCGGCGGCGGGCACTTGCGGCTTCTTGGTCGCGGCGGGCGAATATCTGCGCGAGCGCAATCCCGAGATTTTCCGCGATCCCGCAACGCGGAGGCATTTCCATGAATCGGCGTTTCACGGCTTCGACTTCGATCCGACGATGCTACGCATCGGATCGATGAACATGATCCTGCACGGCATCGAAAATCCTGTCATCGAGGCACGGGATTCTTTGTCGGAAGAGATTGCCGGAGAGAAGGAGCGTTACAGTCTCGTTCTCACCAACCCGCCATTCGCCGGCTCGCTGGACTACGAATCAACAGCGAAGGACTTGCAACAGACGGTCAAGACCAAAAAGACGGAATTGCTGTTCCTGGCTCTGTTCCTTCGTCTCCTGCGCACCGGTGGGCGCGCGGCGGTCATCGTTCCCGATGGCGTGCTGTTCGGCTCTTCTACGGCGCACAAGGCGCTACGGAAATTGCTGGTTGAAGACCACAAGCTTGACGCCGTCATTTCGCTTCCGTCAGGCGTGTTCCGGCCTTAGGACAGCGGCAACATTAACTGAATCCTCTCTCGATCATCCGGCCGTTCAGGCGGCGGGCCAAGGCAACGAAAGTGACGCAGTTATTGTTGTGGCTGTCCTTATGCCGGAGTTTCCACCGCAATCCTTCTCTTCACCAAGACCGGCGTCGGCGGTACGGACAACGTTTGGTTTTACGACGTTAAAGCGGATGGATTCTCGCTCGACGACAAGCGGTCAGTCCTTTTGCCTGAAGAAAAGCAAGGCCCGACGCCGTCGGTTGACCTCACCGACGAGGATTATGCAAAGAACAACCTTCCCGATGTGCTGATGCGCTGGGAAGAGCGAAACAGCGCGGAGCTTGAACGTCCGCGTACGGGACAAAGCTTTTGCGTGGCTAAGGCCGAGATCGCGGCGGATGGCGCGTATGACCTCTCGCTCAATCGTTACAAGCAGACAGTGCATGAAGAGGTGAGGCACGAAAGCCCGGCCACGATCATTGCAGCGCTCAAGACTCTGGAGAAGGAAATTTCGGACGGGTTGGCGAAGCTTGAGGAGATGGTGGCATGAGCGTCCACCTAGCACCGATAAGCAGCGTCGCGGCCTTTAACCCGTCTCCACCTAAGGGGTCCCTCGCAATCGATGATGAAATCGCCTTTGTGCCGATGGCCGCCGTCTCCGAAGACGGGTCAATGCACGTCAGCGAGCATAAACGCAGCGCGACGCTAAGCAATGGGTATAGCTACTTCCAGAACGGCGATGTCCTGGTCGCAAAAATTACCCCCTGCTATGAAAATAACAAGATCACGGTCGCACGAATTGATCGTGAGCACGGTTTCGGCTCGACTGAATTTCACGTAATTCGCCCGACAGCTTCGAACCTTGATGCGCGCTATCTCGCGTATTTCTTACGGCAAGATTCTGTGCGGGAGCTCGGTCAGAAACGCATGACTGGAAGCGCGGGACAACGACGCGTTCCAAGACAGTTTCTTGAACAACTCGAAATTCCGCTCCCGTCTCTCGACGAGCAACGTCGGATCGTGGGAATTCTCGATCAAGCCGATTCTCTGCGCGACAAACGGCGGGCGGCCTTGGATCAATCAGGAAAGTTGACGAAAGCCTTCTTCGTGCAGCTATTCGGTGATCCGGTTAAAAATGACTTTTCGTGGGACAAGGATAAGCTCGGAAACGTCGGCGAACTGGAGCGAGGCGTATCGAAGCATCGACCAAGAAATGATCCCATGCTGTTAGGTGGCGCGTATCCTCTCATCCAAACGGGAGATGTTGCGAACGCTGACGGTTACATTCGAGCTTACTCCAGCACATACTCTGACGCGGGGTTGAAACAAAGCCGAATTTGGCCAAAGGGGACGCTCTGTATCACCATCGCTGCGAATATTGGCAAAACGGCGATTCTGACGTTTGACGCATGTTTTCCGGACAGTGTAGTTGGGTTTTCGCCATCCAAGCGAGTGACGACCGAGTATATACAACACTGGCTGGGGTTCGTTCAGGAACGCCTTGAGGAGCAAGCGCCGCAATCTGCCCAAAAGAATATTAATTTGGCGATCCTGCGCAATCTCGACATACCGGTGCCTCCCCTTCAATTGCAAACTCGGTTCCAGACATTTGTGAATCAATTTGTTGCCGAGAGAACAGTTTTGACCGCTCAACTCACTCGAATCGACGCCCTTTTCGCCTCCCTCCAGTATCGCGCCTTTCGAGGGGAGCTTTAGCCAATGCGTGGCGAATTTCTTTCAGTATGGCCGGAGACGTGGCGAGAAATCTGGTCCAAGCTCGCAACACACCCCGACGCGCCGGATGACTTGTTTTCGGAGCTTTTTCGCGCCCTAGTAAATCCGCCTACACCTCCGGTTGCGCCTGCAGCGCCGACTGACTTCGATGACGACGGCCAGATGGTCCGACCCGAGGACAGAAAGGCAGACGCTGACTACAAAACCGCCCTCGCCGCCTATGCCGGTGCCCGAGCTCACTACGAAGAGGCCGTCAGTGGTGATCGTCGCGCTAAACCCGCGTTTCGAAGTGCTCTGCGATCAATTGCTCAGACGGAAAGGGACTCGGTCGCGGTTTTGGAGAGAGCTTTCAGAGTGATTGATGACCATGATGTCGATGCAATCAGAAATCGTTATTTTTTTCTCATCGAAAGATTCATCGAGAAGTTCAGTCTACGATACGATCTGAGGCGACCTTGCACGCTTCATCCGACGCTGTCGGGCATCTTTTCTGGATTGGTGCGCGAACTGAAGACCGTGACGGTTTCGGATCCGCATTTGCACCAACTCATGCGAGACTTCGAGGAAGCCGTTCGAGATCTCCGCGCGGACTCTTCGCCAAATCGAATCAAGACCTGCATCCAGAAGCAAATGAACCTTCTGGAGGCAATTGGACAGCTATGTCCTACGGTCACCGGTAATACTCTCGGACAAATCTGCGACCAGCTCGGAACGCTACCGAACTCGGTCTGGCCTCACGATAGAGTCCGCGACGCGATGAAGAACCTTTACGGGTTTGCCTCTGACTACCCGGGCATTCGTCATGCCGGGACGCCCGCTCATGCTCGGCGCGAAATTGAAATGCGCGATATGGTCGCCATCTCCGTTCTATTAGCGGGATTCACGCCCTACCTTTCGCATCAGGTCGATTCGAACATCATCTATCGTGGCTAGTGGGAGACGTAATGTCGCAGTTCGCCTTCCTATCAGCGGAGTTCCACGAAGCGCACGAACATGCCGCGCGCGCCGAAAGCCTCGCCCACGCCGACCCCCGCGCCGCATGTTTCTACGCCCGCTTTGGCTTGGAGGTCATGGTCAAATGGCTCTATCGCCATGACGCGAGTCTGAAAGACCCCTTCGAAACGACCCTGTCGGCGCATATCCACGAGCCGACGTTTCAGAAACTTGTCGGGCAGGCTCTCGCCGCCAAGGCGCGCATCGTCAAAGACCTCGGCAACAGCGCGGTGCACGACGCCAAACCCGTGCCGTTCACGCAGGCCGCTACGGCACTTCGCGAATTGTTCCACATCTCCTATTGGCTCGCGCGAACCTATGGGCGCACCGCGAGGCCCGACCCCGGCCTAGCCTTCTCAATCGACAGCTTGCCGCGCACTTCGTCCTTGCCGGCGTCGAACCTCCGGCAATTGCAGGAGATCGCGCGGCGTTTCGCGGACACCGTCAAGGCCCGCGACGAGGCGGACGCCATGCGTCTGGCCTCGGAGACCGAGCGCGCGAAGCTTGAAAAAGAGATTGCCGACCTCCGGGCGGAAGTTGCGACGATCAAGACCGCCAACACGAAAATCGCCGACGCGCACGACTATGACGAAGCGACCACCCGCGACGTTTTCATCGATCTCTTGCTCAGCGAGGCAGGTTGGAAGTTCACCAAGCCGGGTACCGATACCGAGTATCCCGTCAAGGGAATGCCGAACAATTCCGGCGACGGTTTCGTCGATTACGTGCTGTGGGGTGACGACGGCAAACCGCTCGGTATTGTCGAAGCCAAGCGAACGCCGCGCGACGCGCGCGCGGGACAGCAGCAAGCAAAGCTTTACGCCGACTGTCTGGAGAGGGAAACGGGCCAGCGCCCCATCATTTTCTATAGCAACGGTTATGAGCATTGGATTTGGGACGACCGCCGGTATCCCCCGCGTTCGGTTCAAGGATTTCTAACGAAAGATGAGTTGGAATTGGCGATCCGCAGGCGCGCGACGCTCAAGTCTCTCTCCTCGGTCGAAATCAACCGCGACATCGTCGAGCGCTTCTACCAGACCCGCGCCATTCGGCGCATCGCAGAGAGTTTCGAGAAGGACCACTTGCGCCGCGCTTTGCTGGTCATGGCGACGGGCGCCGGAAAGACGCGCACTGTGATCGCGCTGAGCGACTTCCTCATGCGAGCCAATTGGGCGCGGCGTGTGCTCTTCCTTGCCGACCGCGTCGCGTTGGTGAACCAGGCGGTCAACGCTTTCAAGGCCTTCTTGCCGGAATCCTCCCCGGTCAACCTCGTGACGGAGCGAACGGCTACGGGCCGCGTCTATGTCTCGACTTATCCATCGATGATGAAGCTCATCGATGAAGCCAAGGACAGCAAGCGGCGTTTCGGATCTGGTCACTTCGACCTTATCGTGATCGACGAAGCGCACCGGTCCGTCTATCGCAAATACGGCGCGATCTTCGACTATTTCGACTCCCTCATCGTCGGGTTGACGGCCACGCCGAAGGCCGAGGTCGATCACGACACCTACCAACTCTTTAATCTGCAACGAGGCGTGCCCACCGACGCCTACGGCCTTGATGAAGCAGTGAAGGACGGCTTCCTCGTGCCGCCGAAAGCCATCACGGTGCCGCTCCGAATCCCCCAGGACGGTATCGTCTACGACAATCTTTCGGACGACGAAAAAGAGGCGTGGGACGCCGTCGAATGGGATGAAGATGGGGTCGTTCCCGACCGGGTCGAGGCCGCGGCTGTCAATCTATGGCTCTTCAATATCGATACCGTCGATAAGGTCCTTGAGCACCTTATGACCAACGGGCTCAAGGTCGAGGGCGGCGACCAACTCGCCAAGACGATCATATTCGCGAAGAACCACAATCATGCGGAATTCATCGCCGAACGCTTCAACGCCAACTATCCGCATTTGAAGGGTCATTTCGCGCGCGTTATCGACAACAAGGCGGAGTACGCGCAGTCGTTGATCGACGATTTCAGCCAACCCAACAAGGCACCGCACATTGCGATCTCCGTCGATATGCTCGATACCGGCATCGACGTCCCCGAGGTCGCCAATCTCGTCTTCTTCAAGAAAGTGCGATCACGCACGAAGTTCTGGCAAATGATTGGGCGCGGGACTCGGTTATGCCCCAACCTTTTTGGACCTGGGCGGCACAAGGAATTCTTCCTCGTTTTCGACTTCTGCCGGAATTTCGAGTTCTTCAATGAGAGCCCTGAGATGACCGAGGGCGCGGCCGGCGCGTCCATGGCGAAGCGTCTGTTCGCGTCCCGCGTCGAATTGATTGCGGAGTTGGACAAGGCGCGGCGCGGCAGGCGCGAAGGCGCTGGGACGGGAGACTACGCACAGCCGCCGACGCTAATGACTCATGCGAACGAGCCAGGCCCCCGTGTCGATCAGGACGACGAACTCCTCAGTCTACGGGATGGCATCGCGACTCGACTGCGGTCCGAAATCGAAGGCATGAGCCTCGACAACTTTATCGTGCGGCCCAAGCGCCGTTTTGTCGAGAAATTCGCCGCCGCCGCGCCCTGGGCTTCGATTAGCCTGAACGAAGCGACCGAACTCGTCGAGCAAGTTGCTGGGCTTCCGTCGAGTCTGACCGACGGCGATATTGCCGCGAAGCAATTCGATCTTCTAATCCTAAGGACACAGCTCGCGTCTCTTCGGGCTGAGCCGGCCTTCGAAGGATTGCGAACCAGGATCGTTCAGCTCGCCGGACTGCTTGAGGAGCTTTCGAACGTTCCACGGGTTGCCGAGGAATTGGTGCTGATTCAGGAGCTACAGTCGGACGAATATTGGCAGGACATCACGCTTCCGATGTTGGAGCACATCCGCCGCCGTCTTCGGGATTTAATCAAGCTCATCGAGGTCAAGAGCCGACCTATCGTCTTCACCAATTTCGAGGATGAAATTGGGGCCGGGGCGGAGGTCGCGATCAACGGGATCGCCGTCGGCAAGGATATGGATAGTTTCAAGCGGAAGGCTCGCCACTTCTTGAAGGATCACGAGAATCATATCGCGATCTTGAAGCTGCGGAGGAACGAGCCTTTGACGCCAACAGACCTCGCGGAATTGGAGAAGGTCTTTCTATCGGCGGGCGCGTTGCCGGACGAGATCGAGAAGTTGCGGACCGACGGTGGTCTAGGGCTTTTCGTGCGTTCGCTTGTAGGGCTTGATCGGGAGGCAGCGAAGCGCGCCTTCGACGATTTCATGGCGAATAAGACTCTGTCCGCCGACCAGATTCATTTCCTCAATATGGTCATCGATCATCTCACCGAACGCGGGGCAATGGATCCCCGACTTCTCTACGAGAGCCCTTTCACCGACATCGACCCTATGGGAATCGAAGGTGTCTTCGGTCAGCCTGAAGTTGCTCAGTTCATAACGATCTTGGAAGAGGTCCGTCGCCGCGCGGCGGCATGAAGGAGAGCACATTCCGCTGTCGTAGGTACTGTGAAAAGGCACGCGAGTTGACCCGTATGAGTCTACAGCAATGCTTTATCGTGCCGATCTGCGTTTGGACCCAGGGCCGATTCACATCTCGACCCCAGACCTGGCAAGGTCGCGACCGGCGGCTGGCCCGATAGTGCAGATGTGGACAAATCACCTATTGCAGTCTGGACAATGTTCCATCTGAGTGACCGGAATGGGCGGAGAGCGGAATGACCGGTCTGGAGCGCGTCGATGGCGAAACCGGCCATTCGTTGATGATTGCGGCGGTTGACCGGACGCGGCGGCAACGGGCGCTCGATTGCCAGGCTGCAACCGCTGCAACCAGAGTCAGGAGAACGGCGCGCCTTGATGACAATCCAGCGCGCGTCTTCGGCGCATGACGCGACCAACGCGCATATCGACATTCCGCGCGAACACCTTGGCGATCCGGGCTTGCCAGGAGCGCTAAACCGTCGCAGTTCTGAGCCGTCGCCGGCGACAATCCGCCAAACGTCGGCATGGTCGCCTGGGCGAAATGGTCGAGTTTGGCAAAATAAACACGGTCTTGGTGGCCGCGCTGGCGGCTGCGGTCGTCGTGCTGGCGGCGGCGCGATTGGCTGCGTCGGGCGACGTCTCCCTGACCGTCTGGGGCGATCGCGACCTCATGCGCGCTCTGTCCGTCACCGCTCACTGGCCGCTGTTCGGGCCGGAAAGCAACGGCGGCGTACGCACGCCGGGGGGCGCCTTCTATCTGCTGCTAGCGGCGCTCCTGGCCGTCGGCCGGAGCGTGGCGACGGTCAATGCCGGCGTCGTCGTGCTGTTCGCTGTGTCCGTGCTGCTCGTCGGCGTCTTCTTCGCCCGTAGGGTCTCGCCGCTGGCGGGCGCATTGGTCGCCGCCGCCCTCGCCGGTTCGGCCATCTTGAGCGGGACGCTGACCGTATGGAATCCCGGCTTTATCCTTTTCTTCGCGACGGCGACGACGGTGTTCGGCTACGCCTTCCTCGCCGACGGGCGGGCGCTGCCGTTGGGCCTCGCCGCCGCGGCGGTGGCGATCGGCATGCAGATCCATCTGCAGATCACTCAGGTGGCGATGGGGCTGATGCTCGCCACCGCCGTCTATCGCCCGCGGCTGACCTGGCGCCACGCCGTCGCCGCGCTCCTGGGTTTGGCTCTTCCGTACCTTCCCAACATTCTGTGGAGCGACGCCCGGCTGTTTCACACTGCGGCGTCGCTGCCGGGCGACGCGATCAGCAGTTACGTCGTCTGGGAGCCGGCCCGACTGTGGTCGAAGGCGCAGGCGTTCGCCGATTTGTTCGCAGGAGGCGCCGAAGAATTCGCCGCCGACGGCCCGTGGGTTCGCTGGCCGATGATGGTCGGCGACCTCACGGCGCTGCTGCTGGCGGCGGGGGCGGCGATCGCCATCGTTCGGCGCCCGCGAAAGGCCTTCGACGGCACCCCCGTCGGCCTGTTTGCGCTGATCCTCCTGGTCACCGCCGTGACCGCCTTGGTCTCCGATCTGCTTCCCCGCCATATGGTGGCGGTCACCCCGGCCGCCGCCGCCCTGGTCGGCCTCGCCGCCGAGCAGGCGGCTGTCGGCCTGAGCCGCAGGGGACCGCTCGCCCGGACCGGCGCCGCCGCGCTCTGCGGCTTGTTCGCGCTGCGGCCGCTGGCGGTCGGAATCGCCGGGTTCGCCCCGGTTCCGTTCAACCCAGAGTCGGTTGCGGCGCAGACCGAGATCGCCGCAGCGCTCAAGCCGACCGTCTACGCCGACCGCGACGCCTTCGAGGCGCACGTCGCCGAATTCACCCTGGTGCGCGCGCACGGGTGGCGCGTGGTCTCCAACGGCCCCATGTCGTTCGTCTACGAGACCTTCCCAGCGCCGAACGCGTATGGCGATCGTGACGAGTGCCTGGCGATAGTCGCCAAGTCGGACGTCGACGGCGATCCGCGTGAGGGGCTGGCGGCGTCGCCGTCGCTGGCCGGCATGGGGGCGGTTTTTCGCGAGCCGGCGGTCGAGAGCCGGCATTTCCTGTACTTCCCCTACGCCACGCGCGACGGCAACTGCCTGAAGACCTTTCCCAACGCTTACGTTCCGACCGCCTTCGAAGCGGCGCACCTCGCGGCGGGCGCCCCTGTCGCGGCAAAGCTCGGCGACGGAGATGCGCTGTTCGTCGCATCCCTGCCGGACCACGCCGACGCGATCGGCGTCGAAATCCGCCGCGAGGGCGCCGGCGATGTCGCGGTGCTGCACGGCAGTCTGATGCGCGGCTACACCGGGCTCTATTTCCTCTCGATCGTCGCCCCCGTGCTGTGCTTTGCGGGCGAGCCGGGGGTCTATCCGGTCAGCTTCGGCGCCGTCACCGTCGGGTCGCCGCAGCGGGCCGAACTGGCGCCCTGGCGCTCGCCGGTTTTCACGCTGCCGGACGGGCGCTACCGCGTCTGGCTGATCGGTTCCGGCGGCTGGCGGCCGATCGCTATTCGCGACGCGCTCGGCGAACTGTCGGCGCCGGCCATGGAGGCGGCGCCGGTGTCGTCGGGTTCGGCGCAGCCGCCGGCGGAGTGCCTGGGGCGCGAGTGACGGCTATTCCAGCGGCAGGTCGCTGACGATGACGCCGAAGCGCAGGCGCCGGTGGCGAAAGACGTTCAGCCGGCCGATCCCTTGTCGACTTGCGACGGCGGCGATCTCCGCCATCGCGTGATAACGCGGCGCGTAACCGCCGTTCTTGCGCCCATAGGACAGTTGCACATACGCGCGATGGATGAGTTGCGCCGCCGAGCGTCGCCGTTCCGAAACGGCGTGAAGGCACGATCCGTGGCGGCCGAGCGCGAACAGATGGTCGAGATCGGCCGCAGCGAGCCAATCGACCAGGCCGAGCGATACGATCAGGGCGTCGCCCTGGGGCGGCACGTCGGCGACCGCGGCGACCGCGAAACGCATCGCCTCGCGCAGCGGCGAGCGGGCGAACCGTTGCTCCGCTCGGCCGATCGCCACGTCTGAGAGATCGTAGCCCTGGTAGGAGGCGGCGCCGAGCGTCAGCAGCCGCTCCGCCAGAAGGCCGGAGCCGCAGCCCAATTCCACCACGCGGCGTCCAGCGAGGTGCGGCGCCAACAGGCGGGCGGCGACGTCGAGGCGGAAACGCAGGGACGAGGAGGCTCGCCCGGCCAGGCCTTCGACGAGGCCGGGCGACGCGTCGCCATACCGGCTGGCCTCCCAGCCGAGGATCTTGGCGTTCCAGAACACCTTCGGGTCGAAGGACGGGTCGGCGGTCATGTCAGGAAGCGTTGCAATCGTCTTGCGTCGTCTCGCCGCCGTCGCGGCGATCAAGGAAGCGCACTGGGGCTCCGTCCGTCGCGGCGCGGGCCCGGACGAGAAATTGCGCGAGCCCTTCCCGGGCGTGAAATACATAGGAATTCATCGCGACGAAGTTGATCGCAAAGCAGGCGAGATCGACGGCGAGCTTGCTGGGATAGGGCGGGAGCAGCAGAACCTCGGTCGACAGTCGAAACAGCGCCACCGACAGAGCGTAGCTGAAGGCGTAGAGCAGGAGGAACCGACGCCCCTGCCGGGTCACTGCGATCCGCCGGTTGGAGCCCCAGGTCCAATAGCGGTTGCTGAGGAAGGACAGCAATCCTCCAGCGACGCGCGCGGCCATCAGGCTGGCCAGCGGCGCGATTCCGACGACCGAAGCGAGCAAGGCGAACAGCAGCCAATCGCCGCCGGCCGCCACCAGCGCAACCGAACAATAGCGAGCGAAGCGCAGCGCCGCGTTCATCGCCGCCGTCCCGCCGCCAAGTCGAGGATCAGCTCGGCGGCGCGCTCGGCGCCGTCCGCCACGACGGGCAACGCGTCGTAGGCGATGCGGAATTCGCCGATGCGCGCGAGCGCCGCGTCGATCGCCTCCTCCAGTCCTTCCTCCGCGGCGACCAAGCCGAGGCCCAGCCGACGGACGCATTCGCCGTTGGCCCATTGCTCGGCGTGGCGCGGCACCGGGATCACCACAACCGGTTTGCGCAGCACCAGCGCTTCGCTGACGGCACTGAAACCGCCGTTCACCACCAACAGGTCGGCGTCCCGCATGAGACTCAGGGAATCGCGCACCTTGCCGTGATAGACGACTCCTTCCGGGACCGCGCCGCCGTTCGGCGCCGGACGACCGACGACGTCGACCGTCAAGCCCGGGCGAGGGCGCGCGAGCGCCACCGGGCTGCCGAACACCGAGCCCGACAACATCACCACCACCCGCTCGGGCCGGCCGCCGTGCGCGGCCCCCGGGCGGCACTCGGCGCGCACGATCGGCCCGACTCGGCGAAACGGCCCGGATTCCGCGGCGTCGGAGGGATCGAGGCGGGGGCTGACGACCAGGTCGGGGACCAGGCGATGGAAGAAATAATCGCTCGCCTCGACCGCGAGAAACTGCGGCAGCACCGCGATCGGCCAGCCGCCTCTCGCCATCCGCCGCGTCACCATGTCGGAATTGTTGATGGCCGCGAGCGGCAGTCCGGCGCGGCGCACCGGCCGTATCGCGTAGATCGAGTCGATGACCACCGCCTCGGGGCGGAAGCGGGCGATGGCGTCGGCGACGACCGCCTCGGCGCGGCGGACGGCGCCGAGCATGGCGCCCGCCTGGGACAGGGTGGCGGCGATATCGATCCGCCCCGCCTTCTGGCCGTAGCGCAGCGACGGAATCTCGGTGAGGCGGCCGACCTCGGGCTTGTCGGCGAAGAACCACAGGCCGTTGTCCGAGGTCACCACCTCGACCTCGGCGCCAACTGCGAGCAACCGCTGGAGGACGGCGAAGCAGCGGGTGGAATTGCCCAGGCCGAGGCCGTTCACCAACAAAAGGATGCGGCTCATCGCGCGACCATCGCGTGCACGTCGCCGAAAGGAAACACCGCCCGCGACCTCATGAGCGCGAGCCCCGCGCGCTCGGCGATCGCCGCGAAGCGCGGGCGGTCGAACAGGGCGGTGGCGAAGCCGTGCCGGCGATGGAAGCGGCGGTATAGGCGGCCCGCGAAATTGTCGGGGGGGGACCAATGCCACCACCCGGCCGCCCGGCTCCAGGCAGCGTCGCGCGTTGGCGAGCACGGCGACCGGATCGGAGACAAATTCCAGCAGGCCGGCGAGCAGCACTAGCTGGAAGCGGCGATCCAGGGCGATCGTTGCGGCGTCGCCGACCATCGTCTCGATGCGCGGGTCGGCGATGGCGGCGATCATCGCCGGCGAGGCGTCGACGGCGATGATCGGGCGGGCCCCGGCGTCGGCGAGGCGAATGGCGTAGAACCCGGCGCCGCAGCCGAGGTCGAGAGCGGCGCGACCCTCGACTTCGCCGGCGAGCGCCGCCAGCGCCGCGGCCTCGCGCCGACGCTGCCAAGCCCACAGCCCGGCGGCCGAGGCGGCGCCGTAGGCGGGCGCCTGTCGTTCGAAATAGGCGAGGACAGGGGACGCGCCGCCTTGCGCGGAAGCGACCCGACGCGTTCCAACGGGCACGACCTCTTCCCGCGGAACCTGATAACGATCAACGGTCGCCAAGATCATGTCTCACTTCGCGGCGAGGGAGCGCCGTCATCGTCGCGGCGGCCGGCGGGGCCCGGTCGGATATGCAGCAGTGTCGGGCGGCGTGACAGCTGGACTATCGCTCAAAGAGGCGTCGGTTTCCAGCCTCATCCGGCCGGCGCGCTCGGCGCGGCCCAGGCCGCAAAGGCGCCGTCAATGGAATTCTCGGCGCGCCGGATGCGCAGCGTCTGGCGCGCAACCTCGTCATTCTCCATCAGCGCGGCGTACTCGTTCTCGCGGCTGACCGTCACCGGGTCGAGCCGCGCGAGGGCGGCGTCGGCGAAGCCGGGATGGCACATGACGAGATGACGCGGGCCAGGCGCCTTCAAGAATTCGACGAACTCGCGTTCGAACGCCTTCCTACCGCGAAAGCGTGAGAATCCGGAGAATCCGACATTCGTCGCAAAGCCGGCGGCGGTCGCGCGCGCGGCAAGTCCCGCGCAAAGCAACGCGACGACCAGCGCCTTGGCGCGCGCAGAGCGCCTTAGCATAACGCGAGCAATCGAATCCGCAGGATCGCGGACAAGCGGCCGTAGCGCGCCGGGAAGCCCGCCGTAACGCCTGTTCAGCACCTTCCGCAACGCCCCGCGAATTTGGGGCAGTGCGTGAATATGGTGATGGCCGTCGACATGGTCCGGCGAAACGCCGAGCGCGGCCTCGAAAAGGTCGAACTGCCGCTCGAACTCGGCGGTGACAGCGAGGAGGTCAAGCGGTCCGCGAAACGATCCGACGATGAGTTCGCGAGCTTTAAGGGGTCGCTTCTTTCCGTCAAATGGTCGAAGCGTAAGATCAAGATGCAGACCGATCGCGACGTGGCTTCGCCTCTTGAAGAGTTCCGGAGCCAGTTCCGGCCACGCCGGCATCGACGCCAAGGCCGAGACGGCCGAGAGACGCTGCGCGTCGACAAGGCTGAGGATCGCGCCCGAGACGCCGTCAGTGATCGCGTAGTCGTCTGCGCAGAGGACGATCTTTCCGTAAATTCCCGACTCCTGATGAATTCTTCAGCCCTCGGTGTTCACGGCCGCTGTCGGAACCGTGCTTGGCCGGCAGACGATGACGCCCAAGCGCCGGCGCAGCGCCACTTGATTGTCGAGCACGTTCATGCCGCGCACGCCGTGTCTTGAAAGAACGTCGACGAGCGTTTCGCGCTCCGTCGAGCCGTCGGTCTCCGTCTCCGGACAATCGACATGCGCCCTCAGGTTAGCCCTGAAAATCGCTCGCGCCATAAAGTTAAGCTTGCCACGGTCGCGAGACGCGGGCAACCCATGCAAATGACCGCTCTCCACCCTTGCCGAAAGGGCCTCACCGGCATGGCGTCCGCTTTCGAGAACCGCCGCATTGGCCGGGACCGGCTGTAATGGGCGCCAAGCCGACCTGCGCTCCGACCCAAGTCGGCAACGCGCTTCGGTAACCTTGCCGCGCGAGCGCTGAGAAAGGACTGGCGTTCGGTTCGAAAGGGAGCATGTGTGTGGGCATGGGCGGTCGACGAAGCCGCCCGGCAAACCCTCCGCCCCGGCGATCGCGCCGATCCGGGGCTCGTGTCGGTGAGGGGCCCGGATTGGCTGGGCCCTTTTCGACACCGAGGGTTCAAATCATGACCACCAAGCTTACCGATGCACAGCTCCTGATGCTGGCCGCCGCGACGCAGCGCGAAGATCGTATTCTGGCAATGCCGCCAAAACTGAAAGGCGGGACGGCGCAAAAGGTCGCGGCCAAGTTGATCGCCGCTGGCCTTGTGAAAGAGATCAAGGCGAAGACGGGAGCGCCGGCATGGCGTCGCGATGCGGAGACCGAGCAATCCTACGCGCTGAAACTGACGGCCGCCGGTCTGAAGGCGAGCGCGATCGACAATGGCGTGGCCGCGAGTACGACGGACGTAGAAACGACTCCGAAAGAAGGCGCTGAAGTCGCAGACACAACCCCGGGCGCTCTAGCTCCTCGTGAAGGAACCAAAATATCGCGGGTGGTTGGGCTGCTCCAGCGCGACAACGGCGCGACGCTGGATGAGGTCATCGCCGCGACGGGGTGGCTGCCACACACCTCCAGGGCAGCCCTGACCGGCCTTCGCAAGCGCGGCTATGCGATCGAGAAGCATCGGAACACGGAAGGCCGTCGAGGCTACATCATCGCCGCGGCTTCATCGGCGTGCGCGACGTGAGACGTAAGCGGATGGGCTCCGTTTCGAAAACGGCGACGCCACTGTCAGCGCCAGCGCATCCTCTTGTCAGCGTCATCGATCGTCCGCAGATCGACGCGGAACTCGAGGCTCTGGAGGGACTCGGACTCGACGAGCTTCGTTTGCAGTGGCGCAATCGATGGGGCCGGCTCGCGCCGGCCCATCTTTCGCGCGGTCTGCTCTTTCGGCTGATGTCCTATCGCATCCAGACCGAAGCATTTGGCGATCTGGATTGGGCGACCGCCAAAATGCTTGATCGCTTGGGGGTAAAGGGGTCCGAAGATCGTGCGTCGGGCGCAACCGCGGCGGTGGATGCGTCCAATCCGTCCACCCGATCCTTGTCCAAGACCAAGGGGTCGGAATCGCCGCTGGTGCTGAAGCCCGGCGCCCTGCTGACGCGGGAGTGGCAAGGACAGATCGAACGCGTCATGGCGCTCGACGAGGGCTTCGCGTGGAACGGCAAGACCTATGCGAGTCTTTCCGCGGTGGCCTTCGCCATCACCGGCGTGAAATGGAACGGCCATCGGTTCTTCTTCGGCCCGAACGGTCGCGGCGCAGGTAGCGGCCGCGGCGGGAAATCAGGGGGAATCCGGCGGGAGATCAGGCGAGATCCAAGTTCGTCCGCCGGGGCGGCGCCATGAAGCTGGCGACGCCAAAGGCTCAGCGTTGCGCGATCTACACCCGCGTCTCCACCGACCAAGGCCTCGAACAGGAGTTCAACTCGCTCCATGCGCAGCGCGAGGCCGCCCAGGCCTACGTCAAAAGCCAAGCCCACGAGGGATGGAAGCTCGTCCGCGATCACTATGACGATGGCGGCTTTTCCGGCGGTTCGATGGAAAGACCGGCCCTGCAGAAGCTGCTAGCCGACATCAAGGAGCGCCGGATCGACGTCGTCGTGGTCTACAAGGTCGATCGCCTGACCCGATCGCTGACTGACTTCGCCAAGCTGGTCGAGCTATTCGATGAGCACGGCGTTTCCTTCGTGTCAGTGACCCAGTCCTTCAACACCACCACCAGCATGGGACGACTGACCCTCAACGTGCTGCTGTCCTTTGCCCAGTTCGAGCGCGAGGTCACCGGCGAGCGGATCAGGGACAAGATCGCTGCATCGAAGAAGAAAGGCATTTGGGTCGGCGGTGTGGTGCCGCTGGGTTATCTGGTCAGGGACAAGAAGCTGCTCGTCAACCAGGAGGAGGCGAGAACCGTCCGAATGATTTTTGAGCGCTACCTCGCGCTGGGATCGCTGCCGGCGCTGCAGAGGGAGCTAAGAATCCAGGGGATCGTCACCCGAAGGAGGACCTTGTCATCGGGAAAAATCATCGGCGGCGTACATCTGACCAATGGCCCCTTGGCCTATATGCTGCGCAACCGGCTTTATCTCGGCGAGATCAACCACCGCGACCAGAGCTATCCCGGCGAGCATCAGCCGATCATCGACTTACGTCTGTTCGATCAAGTCCAGGTCCAGCTCGACGAGAACCTGCGCCGCCGCCGTCTCAAGAACGAGCGTTCGCAGGCGCTGCTTCTCGGCAAGCTCTATGATGATCGCGGCAATCGGATGACGCCGAGCTATGCGATTAAGAAGGGCGTTCGCTATCGCTACTACGTCTCCTGCGTTCTCGCTCAAGGCCGCAAGGAAGAGGCCGGTTCCATCTCCCGCATCGCCGCCAGCGAGATCGAGACCATCGTGATGGACGCTGTGGCGACGCTCATCCCGGCCTCCGAGGAACCGGCCGAATCGGATCGCCACGGCCCGGCGACCAGCGAGGACCGCCCCCTACCGAACACGCCAGCTCGGATCGAGGGTCGGCCTGAGCAGCCCGCCGACAAGGTGAGCGTCGAAAGATACGTCGATCGAATCATCGTCGGCATACGATCGATCGAGGTCCGATTCGTCGAGGGCGCACAGGCTGCGGCTCAATGCAGCTCGATCACTATTCCTTGGCAGCCCGTGCCATTTCGCCGCAAGCGCGGGTTGATTCAGCCTGTGGATGGCGCTCGACCGATCCGCGCCGAGGCGCAAGGTAGGCTTCTCGCCGCCATCGCCAGGGGCAGAAGCTGGCTCGACGAAATCTTGTCCGATCAGGCGGCCCGGCTCGAACTCATCGCCGCGCGCGAGGGCCTCCCTGAAAGATCGGCGCGCTCGATCTTGTCGCTTGCTTTCCTCGCTCCGGACATTGTCAAAGCCGCTGTCACGGGAACGCTGCCGAGAGGATTCAGCGTCTCCCGGCTGATCGATCTTCCGGCCAACTGGGCGGAGCAGCGCAGAGGGCTCGGGCTCTCAGCGCGATCCTAACGCCGAACCTACCGCGAAAAACCCGACCCGATCGAATCCCCCTCGCCTACAAAGGTGATGGGCGGCGGGCGTATCCGGCGATCTTTCTCCCATCGCAAATGAACCAAGGTTGGCTTCCGGAAGGTTCGAAACCTTGCTCATCCTGAGGATGCGCAGGGGTCGCTACATCGACCCGCGTCGTAGCCTTTTCGAACCGGTTTCCCGTCGAATGCGAACCGCTCTCCGTCGAGCGCAATGCATCTGCCCACGGAGGAAGAATTTTGACGGCGGAGACTGGTGCACGAGTTCCCACCATTCGGGCGCATTGGAGACCGGCGTACGCCGGAAATCGTCTCTCCGCGCCGCTAAGCCACGGAAATCACGCGCGCTTCTGGGTGACGCACGGAAACGCGAATTGTCAGGGAGTGGTTGGTGGAGCCAGACGGAATCGAACCGACGACCTCTTCAATGCCATTTTTGGATAGCAACTTTGATAGTCTTTCCTAAGCATTCCGTTACGTTGATTCTATTAACTTATAAGCCGAATATTCATAGACACACATTCCAAATGATGCCACAAATTTCCTCAACCGTGCTTCCCCGGTGCTTCCCCAGAGGGCTCGTGAGCGAAATCCGTATAAGCAAACGCACGATCGAACAGATTGAACCAATCGGTCGGGAATTCGTGCTGTGGGACAGCGACCTCAAGGGCTTTGGCGTACGAGTGCGCCCGAACGGTGCCAAGTCCTACATTGCCACATATCGAGCCGGTAGTGGTCGAAAAGCTCCAGTTCGGAAACTCACGATCGGCACCGTCGGAAAGCTGACGCCCGACCAAGCCCGCGCTGAGGCGCGGAAAGCATTGGCTGCGGTGGCGATGGGAAAGGACCCGGCGGCAGAAAAGGGCACGCGCCGGCGGGCAATGACCATCGCGGAGCTGGGGCAGGCATTCCTTGAAGGGCATGTGCGACCTAAGCGTAAGGCTTCGACGGCATACATCTACGAGCACGCGCTCAAAGCTCACATCGCACCTCACCTCGGCAACGTGCGAATTGACCAACTAACACGGACGATGGTCGCAAGACTTCATATTGATCTCAGGCGAACGCCCAGCATGGCGAATTACGCGCTCGCTGTCGTCGCCAGCATGTACTCGTTCGCACAACAGCGCGGCTATGTCGCTGAGGGCACTAACCCCGCCACTCGCATCGAAAAATACACCGAGCAGCACCGCCAACGTTTCCTAACCAGCGAGGAGCTTTCCCGAATTGGCGACGCCCTTCGCGAAGCGGAGACAACGGGAATTCCGTGGGACATCGACGAGAGCCAACGAATATCAAAGCATATGGCGCAACCGGAGAATCGAGCTACCGTCTTTGGCCCGTATCCTGTTTCAGCTCTCCGCCTGCTGCTGCTGACGGGATGCCGCCTCCGAGAGGTGCTTCATCTCAAGTGGGACTATGTCGATTTTGATCGCTGCATGATTTTTCTTCCCGATAGTAAGACCGGGCGGAAGCCTGTGATCCTGAACGCGTTCGCTTTGGCCGTTCTCACCTCGCTTCCCCGGGCGGGTTCGTACATATTTCCCGGGAACGATCCCGAACGGCCGCGCCACGACCTGAAAAGGATTTGGAGCGCGATTTGCCGCCGGTGTGATCTGCCGGGTGTTCGCATCCACGATCTGCGCCACACCTTCGCCAGCGTCGGCGCTGGCAGCGGCATGGGGCTTCCGATTGTAGGCAAGTTACTCGGGCATACTCAGGCGTCGACCACTGCCCGCTACGCTCACCTGGACAGTGATCCGCTACGGCGTGCGTCCGATAGCATCGGGGCCAGCATTTCAGCGGCGCTCAACGCTCACGAAAATTAAAGCAAGCCGAGAGCAAAAGAACCACTCTGGCAAATTCATTCAATTGAGAGCGGCCAAATGAGCAAAGCGGATCGTGGCGTTCCAAGCTACCTTTCATACATGTTTGGACCGGAATCGTCGTGGGGAACGGATTACGACGTCGCGACACGAATGTCGGAATTGGAACATTTCTGGGCAGCAGGCGTTACCGTGGCTCTCTACGACGCCCTGAAACACGTCAAGGCCAATCCCACTGTTACACCTCCGCCTTGGATTCTTGAGGCCGCGCTGAAGGTTGTCGAAGACAGGCTTCGGGCAGGCTTCGAGACGAAGCAAAAAGCGGGCAACAAGAACGACGAACGGAAACTCTATAGCTCTGAAATTAGAGATTATTATCGATGGCGCGCAGTCTTGAAGCACAATTCGGCTGGCTGCACTTGGGATGACGCGTACGGAAAGGCGTCGGACGAACTTGCCAATACCTTCGCTGAGGGCGAGCCAGAAACAATGAGAAAGGCGTACGCGAAAATCGCGAAAGACCTTAGGGATCCGACCAAGGCTTTTCGCTACTACAGCGCGATGCCGGAAACGCGCGAGATCACGAAGACCTCTCTCGTGCCCAAGAGCGCCGATTGATCGAGCACCAGGGTCAATTCTCAAGAAGGAGTTGAACCTAGGGTGCAGTCCTTCTGAATTCCCGCCCTTAACTGCTCCCCCGAATAACGCGCATTCTCCGTCACGGTTTGAATCCAACCGTCGTGAGCGAGGAATGCCATGACCACGAACAATCACATCTTGCTGCGCCCACCGAAGGCTGCTGCTTACGTCGGCCTCGCTGTGAGCACGCTCGCTAAGCAACGACTCCGGGGGGACGGCCCGAAGTTCATTCGCATGTCGGCTCGCGCGATCGGCTATCTCCAGGCCGATCTCGATGCGTGGCTCGCGGATAAGCGGTTCAGCTCGACCTCCGCGTACGCCTCCCCCGCCGCCAGCGCGCTCCTGAAGTAGGCGCAATCCACTGACCTCCGTTCACTGAAGATCATTGCACTGCGGGAAGAGACGTCGGCGACCCGCATCGTGATCCGGGAATGCCTGACGCCCCGCGAGACCTTCTTCGCGGCGGCAACCGCGCACGACGACGAAGACGAGCCCGACTTCGCCGAAGCCGACACCGAGGATAAAATTTACGAAGACGTGCGGAATATCAAAGACCTCGGCTTGCGTCTAGGCGACGTAACTCTCGACCGCACCATCAACAACATTGGAAGATAAGGAGACAATGAAATGCGGTATACGATCCTAACCGGAGGGCACGCGCCAGGACACCTCCGTGGCGACTTCGCGGAGACGCTCGAAGAGTTTTACGGCCTAGGCGCTCCCGACCCGGATACCGAGGAAGTCGCCGCCAAGTTGGACAATCTGTGTGGGCAGTTGTGGAACTGCTCGGACATCCTCAGTAGCGGCGTTCGCTACATGCTGGACGGTATGGACGTTGACATGACGGCCCGTCGCAACACCTACGCCAGCGCGGCCCGCGCCCTCCGTTCTTACATCACCGACGAGAGGATGAACAAGGCGAACTCGGGGTCACGGCCGTGACCATAAGGGCCTTACCCCCGCTCGCCGCTTCTCCCGGCGCGACAACGGGTGGTCGTAAGCCCATTCAGCGCGAGCCCCACGCCGATCTGCCCTCAGAAACCATTACCTGCTCGGCGTCTCCGCAAACGTTTGCCGTTCGAGCGTAGTTGCGGGCCACACACCCCATCCCCTGCGGACTTACCGCTTTACGGCGCTCCCAGGGGCCCCAAACAGGCCACCAGAAGAACGGGCAACTCGCGCACAAAGAACGGGCCGCCTGTGCGCGAGCTTCGACGCGACGCGAGCAGCCTTCTCCAATGGCACACCTCGGCAACTGCTTGCATCGCAGTGACAAATAACGCCACCCAGACAGCCACGAGGATTGAAATGGAGCTGACTACAAAGCAACACGAACTGTTGGACGCCCTGAAAACGCGACGGGACAAACCCAACCTGATGTCCGTTGAGGAGTTCGCTGAATTTCTCGGAGTGTCCGTCCGAACCGTGCGGCGACGCCAAGCCCTCGGAAAAAATCCCCCCCGCATCTGGCGCAATCACGGGCACCGCTACCCCGTGGCTGGCGTCCTGGCCTGGCTGGAGGGGTCCAAGCATGCAGCCGATTAAGACACGCCGCAGTGGCCGCGGACGGCTTTGCATCCGAGGTCCTGGGCATAGGCCGGGCGATCGCTCGCTAAGCGTCCAGTTCGACCCGAAAGCTCCCGACGGCTTTTTGGTCTACAGCTTCGCTGGCGACGATCTCGGCGTGTGCAGGGCCTATGTGAAGTCGCGTCTGAAGCAAGGCGCGATCGAGATCGCCGATCTCGAAACGCCCTGTGCGGGGCGCGATGAAGAGCAGATTCAACGTCGCACGATGGCGTTGAAAATCTGGCAAGAGGCCCAGCCGATCATCGGTACGCCTGCCGAAACCTATCTGGTATCGCGCAAGTGTACGCCCCTTGAGGGTGAGCCGTGGCCGGCAGACCTGCGGTTTCATCCTGCTTGCACCTTCGGACCGTTCAGGGTTCCCGCCATTGCGGCTCTCATGCGAGACGCTGTCACCGGAGAGCCGACCGGCATTCACCGCACCGCTCTCAAAGACGACGGCTCCGGCAAGCGCGAGATGCCAGACGGCATCCCGTCGAAGATGATGCTGGGACGGGCGAAGGCCGCCGCTGTGATGCTTCATCCCGCGGGGCTGGAATTGGGGATCGCCGAGGGCATCGAGACCGCGCTGACCGCGCACAAGATTTCTGGGATGCCGGTGTGGGCGGCGATGTCCGCCAACGGCATCCGTGAGTTCCCCGTCATCTATGGCGTGACGTTTCTCAGAATCTTCGCCGACCACGACGAAGCAGGGTTATCGGCCGCTCGCATTTGCAAGCGCCGATATGAAGCGGCGGGCATCGAAGTGGAAATTCGATACCCGCCTGAATTTAACACCGACTGGAATGACTATCTCAAGAAGGAGTACTGAGAATGTTGAAGCTTAAGCCGAAGAGTGGGGCCGTTGTCAACCCGATTGCGGTGAACGACAGCCCGGTTGTTGCCGCCGATGCGAGTCCCGCGCCGGAGGCCGTCATGTCGCCGGGGAATGACAACTCCGCTGACGAGAAGTTTACGGCGCAAAGCGAGGTGCTTCAGCCCGAAGGGTCCATCATCGAATCGGGAGAAGCAGCGGAAGACTTGCCGGACATCATGGACGAGGGGTCGTCGACTCTCAATGAGACCGATCCGCTTATCGAGAAGGAGCAGGCTCCGGGCGATCCGGTGCAGTCCGACGAGGCCATCAGCGCGACCATGAACGAGCTGGATCACTTGCCGGGGATTGTAGACGAGGAGCCGGTGGGCCCCGACGATGATGACGATCTGGGACGCCACGTCGAACTGACCGAAGACTTCATTGCCAACGCTTTCGTGGAACAATATGGCCGCGACATTCGCTTCGATCACACCCGCGACTGCTGGTACGTTTGGAGTGGCGCGTATTGGGCGAAGGACGAGACCGGCTGGGTGTTTGACATGGCTCGTCGATTCTCCCGCGAACTGCGCGGCGGCAACACGCGTATGGCCTCGAAGAAGGCTGTCGAGGGTGTTGAAGTCATGGCTCGCCGCGACCGTCGCGTCGCGGTGACGTCCGATGTCTGGGACCACGATCCCTTCGTGTTGGGAACCCCCGACGGCTACGTTGACCTTTGCACGGGCGACCTGATGCGACCCGACCGGGAGCTTATGGTTTCCAAGGTGACGTCGGTGGCCCCTGCGGACGAGGGGGTCGCAGCCCCGCACTTCGCCACGTTCATCGACCAGGTGACGAACGGCGATGCTGCCCTGAAGCGGTTCTTGCGGCAGTTTCTGGGGTACTGCTTGACGGGGAGTACGAGCGAACAGGTCCTGTTGTTCATCTACGGGCCGGGCGGAAATGGCAAGGGAAAGCTCCAGAGCGCTGTGTGTCAGATCATGGGCGATTACTCGAAAACCGCTGCGATGGACACTTTCACTGCGTCGAAGCATCAGCGCCACCTTACGGAAGTCGCCATGCTTGACGGCGCTCGCTTAGTCGGCGCGTCAGAGACGGAGAAGGGCCAGAAATGGTCCCAGGCGCGCGTCAACCAGCTCACCGGCGGCGATGCGGTTACTGCTAACTACATGCGCCAGGACATGTTCACCTTCATTCCTAAGTTTAAGCTGTTGGTAGTGGGAAATCACAAGCCCCAGCTCGGCACGGTCAACGAGGCGGCGCGGCGGCGGTTTCTGATCGTCCCGTTCCTGTACAAGCCTGACCAGCCCGACAAGATGCTCGGCGCGAAGCTTGGCGCGGAGTATCCCGCCATCCTCCGCTGGATGATCGACGGTTGCCTTGACTGGCAGGAGCATGGTCTGGTTTTGCCGGACATCGTGAAGCAGGCGACGAACGCCTACTTCGAGGACGAAGATGTTTTCGGGCGCTGGATTTCGGAAAAGTGCCAGTGCGCCCCAGGGCTCAAGAGCAAAGCGATTGCGCTCTACGAGTCATGGAGGGAGTTCGCGGAAGCGAACGGCGAGGACCCCGGATCGATGAAGGCCATGGCCGAGCAATTGGCGCAGCGTGGCTTCAAGAAGATCAAGAGCGACGGCGTCAAATATCTGGGCATCGGGCTGCTGCCGATTTCGACGCAGAATTTCGGCAACGAGATGTGAGGCGATGGATGGGTGGGTTGGAAGGACAGAAACGATAGTTCTTCCAACCCCTCAATCTTCTACCCACTCCCCCTCAGAAATGTGAGCGCGGTGTCGGACAATCCATTGGGCGATGGCTAGGCGAAGAGCGGACAATCGTTCCGATCCTTCCAGATAGGCGCTGGCGGAAGCAGACCCCCGAATTGTCACTGCGCCATCGGCGCCGACCTAATCATGCGAACGGAAGGGTTGGAACAGTTGGGACGATGGTCCGGCTGCGCCGCCAAGGGAGTCGAAGACAAAGCCGAATGCGTGGGACCTGTTCCGGCATGCTGTTCAGGTGCAGGGCTCAACTGTCGCTCTTGCGTTGCAGCGCGAAGAGCGCCGTGCGCTGTATCGCAAGCGCTTCACCGCTCATGAGCCGCCTCGGTGGAACCCGGATGCAAACTGAGCGCGTCGCGCGGGAGTCGTCCATGAGCTGAACATTGCCCCGACAGCCTGAAATGACCGCCGACCCGTGGTCGTGCAAGTACTTGCATGATATCGGTAGGAAAATGTCAACCGTCCTCGACTACCCTGTCCCCGTTTTCTACGGAGGCGGGCATGGCAACGAAACGACCGTCGGCGGTGCTCAAGAAGGTCCTGAAGCTCGCGGACACGACAAACGAGAACCGTATTGAACTCGCTTTGGCGCTGTGCGAGCTGGAGGAGGCGAAGCAAGGCAGCGTCGCCGACCTGGTCAGGACCCGGCCGCCTGAGCGACGAAAGCTTTACTATTTGCTGGACGTCGGCAAGTGGCTCCGCCCCATAGGACAACCGATGTCACGGTACGCCGCGATCGGATGGACGAAATTGGCCGTCTTGGCCGAGTTCTCCCGAAATCACCCCGGCGAGGTGTCGGCGGGCAAAGGGCTGGACTACGCCGAGCAGTGCACGGCGAAAGAGCTGCCCGCAGTCCTAGACGGGGCTCCGCTGCCGGAGAAGGGCAAGAAATCACATCACAGCGTTCACCTTCGCCTGACCCCCAGGCAGTACAAGGTCTTCGCCGCCGCCATGAGCGAGTTCAAGGCGACGCCGGCTAGGCGTGGGTTCAGCGACAAGGAGCGTGCCGTGACGGTGGCGCTCACTCTGGCGCTCAAGGCGCTATCCGCGGCGACTTCGACAGGGAAGACCTGAGCGCCGCGATAAGCGATCCCGTCGGGACCCTCCTTCGCTCCTGCCGCCGACGCTCCCCACCTCAATCAGCACTACCCTGCCCACGGCGATTACAGAGCCGCCAGTGCCCCTCCGTCGGGTCTCGCCTCTCTCAACCTACAGCGTGGTTCGCGGTCCTGTGCGGCCGTCCCTGCGGGCCTAGCCGAAGACGCTTGGGGCGGTTCAGGGCCGACTGCGCCGCGGGTCGCAGAGCGCGATGAGCCAATTGGGTACGCGCCGCGGGTCCCGGGATCGGCACGCGTTATGCAATTACTTGCACGACAATCGAGCCCCGCGCAGGTGTGATCCGCCCATTCTTTGTCGCCCGCCATCCGGGCCGCCGGTGACGCTTGGCCTCGCGTGGGGTACATACGAGGTAGAAACGCAGACCGCCCATGGGGTTTCGCGGAGCCGACCAGCGCCCAACATGCCGAGGATGAACCAGCCCGTTCCCGCCCTTCGACGCTTCATGGTCGCAATCGGCCTTGTCGCGGCGACCCTCGTGTGCGGAGCCCTTTGCCCTGCGCATGCGCTTGATATCGGGCCAAAGAGCCTGCCGCTGACGGTCGCTGGAGTTCCCGTCGAAATTCCCGTGGTCGGCTCGCTTGATGTGCATACAGATGCGGCCGCCATCGCGCTCAAGGCGTCAGCCACTGGCGATCTCCAGTCAATCCAGGATCACGCCCTCGCCATCGCAAGGGGCCTGCGCCTTCCGCGCGACCATTGCGCTCACAAGGGCCTCAACGTCGTCGTCGACAGCATTGACGAGGCGACGATCACTCCGCTCAATACAAGCGCGGTTGTCGACCTGTCGGGGCATGCCTCCGTCTGGGTTTGCACGAAGATACTGGGAGCCCCTCTAAAAACCCAGATCGCTTCCGACAGCGTCAGCATTTCGGTCCCGGTGGAGTTATTCTTGCCGAACCCTCAGACCATCGCCCTGCGCCTGTCGGGACCGGCGACCATCAAGACCGGCGACACGCTGACCACAGAGGCGGCGAGCGCGGTTGTTGGCGACGTGAATGCTGCTTTGACCGCGCAATTGAGCAAGCTGCTCGACACCGCCCGCGCCCGCGCCGTCGTCCCGCCCTTGCCCGGTCTCGATGTGACGATTGACAATGCCGCATTCGCCCAGGATGGGCCGAGGCTAACGGTGCGCGCCAGCGGGCGCGCGACGATGACCAGCGTGGCGTTCGCGAGCTTTCTGAGCTTCATTTCTCATTAGCTACGACGCAGCAAAACGGCTCGACGATCCAGAGGCGCGCCAAATCCGCCGGCATCACGACGCGCATCGGCAATCACACCTTTCGGGCGACGAACGTCACCGCGTATCTGAACAATGGCGGCACGCTTGAGAAGGCCGTGCAGATGCCGGCCAATCCCTTTCGACCCAGTCAGCTCGTCAATCTTGGGGGCCAGTGCCGCCTCCACGACGCCGGAAATCCAAGCCAGGTCAGCCCCGGACAGGCCGGACAAAGAATGGGCCTTCAACGGCATCAGGCGCGAGCGTCGGTTTTCCTGATAGCGCAGTGCGCTCTGACCGGGTATGCAGCTGAACTGGCCGGAGAGTAGCACGATGACCGACGAGAAAATAGGCAATGGCCTTCAGCTCCGTTCTTTGATCAAGAAGAGTGGCGAACTCGAATTGTCGCTTCTGAATGTCGCGACGCCCGAACCAGCGGCCGATGAAGTGGTCGTTCGAGTTGAGGCGGCTCCGATCAATCCCTCCGACATCGGTCTCCTGCTGGGAGCAGCTGATTTGTCGACGGCCACGCTGTCGGGAACAAAAGATAGCCCGGTGGTCACGGCGAAGGTCCCCGACCCGATGATGAGAGCGATGGCTGGCCGCCTCGACGCATCCCTGCCCGTAGGCAACGAGGGTGCTGGGGTGGTCGTCAAGGCGGGCGCTTCTGACGCGGCCCGTGCACTGCTCGGCAAGACAGTGGCGATGATCGGCGGCGCGATGTATGCGCAGTATCGGTGCATCAAGGTCGCCGATTGCCTTGTCCTCCCGGACGGTGCGACCCCCGCCGATGGCGCATCGAGTTTCATCAATCCTCTCACTGCGCTGGGCATGGTCGAGACGATGCGTCGCGAGGGCCATTCGGCGCTGGTGCACACGGCGGCGGCGTCCAACCTTGGGCAGATGCTCAACAAAATCTGCATCAAGGACGGGATCGGCCTGGTCAACATCGTTCGCACTTCGCAGCAGGAAGACATTCTGCGCACCATCGGGGCGGCTCATGTCTGCAACTCCGGCTCGCCGACCTTTATGGAGGACCTGACCCGCGCTCTCGTCGCAACGGGGGCCACACTGGCGTTCGACGCGATCGGCGGCGGTAAGCTCGCCAGCCAAATCCTGCATTGTATGGAAGCCGCCGCCACCAGGAACGCCAAGACCTATAGTCGATATGGGTCCATGGTTCACAAACAGGTCTATATCTACGGCGGTCTTGATGTACGTCCCACCGAACTAAGCCGGGGCTTCGGCATGGCCTGGGGGATCGGAGGTTGGCTGCTGTTCGCGTTCTCGCAGAAAATCGGACCCGTCGAAGCGCGGAAGCTGCGTGAACGGGTCGCCGCCGAACTCAAGACGACGTTCGCCAGCAGCTACACGCGGGTCGTGTCACTACACGAGGCGCTTCAGCCTCAAACGATCGCCGCGTACAACAAGCGCGCCACGGGCGAGAAGTTCCTCATCAATCCGAACAAGGTTGCGGATTAGCAACCATCAGGAACGCTCCGAGTCGATCGGTCGCGGCTTGGCCCCGGGGTCGTGCAAGTACTTGCACATGTTCGCGAGCCGACGACGCGCGAAATGTCGCTGAGCAAGAATTGCGACAGCTGCAAAACTCGCGGAAGCGCCTCATTCTTGTGTGCGGAGCGACAGGTCGGAAATTGAGCGTGCGACAAAAGTTGACTTGCGACCGTAATCCTCGAATGGGCGAGCTGTTTGTGGCGCAGCAGATGATCGCCAACGGTGACGCGACGGCGGCCGAGGTTCGGGAGCCTACCGAGCAGGCATCCCAGCCCAGGGTCACCCGAGCAGCTCTGCATAGGAAGGACGCCCACAACCAGGCGAACCTGGACCTCCAGAAGAATGTTCCATTCCTCCCAAGGTCCCATTTCGTGAACTCCGCAAACCGCGCGGCAGGGAGACTGAGTAACCGCGATCGGTCACTCGCGGGTCGCGTGAACCGTTCCCATCTGAAAATCCCAATGGTCGCCTGTGGCACGAATTTGATCGTCGAGAACACGCTTCACCAAGTCGGTGAATTCGTCGATGGTGAGATGCAGCAGCCGGTTCTTGAGATGCCAGTCTGACGCAACGAGAAGCCCGGTTGGTATCTTGTCTTCATCGCGCACGAACATGAGCTGCGACGCGTGAATGATCTCGTTGGCGAGATCGCCGATTTTCAGGTGCTTTATCTCGGCCTTCTCAAAATTGTAACTGCGGAAAGCCGATCCGCCGCTGTGGCTGATACAAGGTGGCCGAAACTCGCCAGGACCCTTGCTTGGAAACGTTCTGACGACAGTTTCCTCAAGTGTCAGCTTATCCGTGATGAGCCTTTTTTCAACCATTCTCCGGATTGCGAAGCCAGAAAGAATAAGAGCGCGGTCGAGCATATCCATCGGGTTATGGTGCCCGTCGAAGTCATCCGACAGCATCTCCGCGTAGTGGATCGCAACCCGCTGACTTTGTAGGGCGAGTTCGTTCTTCCATGGATAGGACTGCCACGGGCCGTATGAGATCGGCATCTCCTTCTCCTTGTCGGAAGTCAGTTGTCGAATGTGTTCATCATGTTTTGCTCTCGATAACCTCGTTGCCAGTGCTCGGTCGCGTTTTGCCAAGCGGCTCGCTCCAATGCCGTAATTGTGTAAGCGCCATTCCAACATCGAACGACAATTCCGCAAGCTCCGAGGTTGCCCGGCCTATGAACTTGGCATCGATGTCTTCTTGATCGAAGTCGAAGTCTCCCCTTTTGCGCTTCCTCTTGCTACGTAGGGGTGGCGCTCCGATCTCCATGAAGTCCAAGATGTACGCCGAGTGGACGATCTTGTTTCTCCGTGTCGCTTCCGCTTTGAGACGTTGGATGACATCCTCGAACGAAGCCAACCATTCGGCGCGGAATGGGTCGCCGTTCGCAATTGCCGACGATCGCACGATTGCATGGATCAGGTCGATCTTCTGAGCGTGCGAAAGCAAGGAAACGACACCTTCGCTTACGTGTGGGCGGTCATGGCCGATGGCGATCATGATGATTTGGTCCAATTTGGCCTCGATGTCCTGGAACAGGACGACGTAGGTGCCAATGAATTGAAAGAGACGCGTGATCTCAACCGTTGTCCGTGGATCGCCCTCCGGTTCGGGAGATCGCGCCACCGACTGCTTAGCGAATTCAGGGTCGGCCTCGATTGCGGCCATCAGTTTTTTGAACGTCACTACCATTCAACTCCCCTTCGGTTTTGGCCGCTGCACCAGTGTTTCATAAGAGGTCCGACCATACGCTGAGCGACCCTCCCTACTAATGGCGAATTTTTCATCAAGCCCGCCTATGGCCTTTTAAATTGTGATCGACTCTAAAATTCGAGTTTTTCAACGCTATCGGTCGAGAGCCGGCGTTCGCGGCACAAGCCGCCCTGCACCCCTGTTCATCTGCAAAATCAGTGCTTTATAGCCATATCGAAGCAACAATTCCTTGGTTTCAAGACGGCTTATGCTATTGTTATATTAGGGTAATTGCTTGCGAGGCCGTGTGCGTGACTGATCTGTTTTCCAACGCCGGCCGAACGCCCGCCGATGACAACGGCTCGGCTCGGTCGACGATCCCACGACCCCTTGCGGTCGACGCTTGGGTCTGTTCAAGTCTGCTTCAAAAAGCAATCCGCCGCGGCGAAGCCGATCTCGCTGAACGGGCGGCGGTCACGCTCCATCGGCTTCGCGGCAACGGGATATGGCGGCGCTTCATGGTCGTGGCGTTCGAAGACATCGGCATCGCGTCGGTCGACGCGCTGATCAAGACGACGGCGGCTTGTACAGCCCCCAGCTGGCGCGCCAACGTCGATGGCGGCGATGAGCGCGTGCTCCGCCTGCTCGCCCGGTTGCTCGCGGAAGCCCCGAAGGACCGATCCCCAGATCACCTAATCGGCGTCGCGCACAGCCATCTGGCATTTGAGGACGCACGGCGACGGGCCGGAACAATGTCGATCGCCCAGCGCCTCGACCACGTCGCGGACATCAGTTGTTCATTGCCCGAGCGCGCCATGGCCGCATGGTATGCTTCCGGCATCGAAGGAGGAGCCGAGCGCCGCATCGGTCGCGGCGACCTGCATGCCCTCATGCTCGCTTTCCGGCATCTTGGCGTCTCCGATGATCTGGTCACAGCGACCCGCATCGCCGCGGCGCGAACTCGCGAGCCGATCACGGTCATGACGCCGCTGCTCTGGCTCGCCGCATCGGCAACCGGGGACCATCGCGTGGTCGACTGCCCCGTGCCGCCCGTCACGATGTTTGGCGATGTCCCGTCGTATGCCTTCGACAAGCACACGTCGGCCGGCAAGGCCGCGATCCAACGCTTCGCGCACGAGAACCACGCCGTCCGCGACGTGCTGGCCGCCTATGTCCCCGAGCACCGGGCGAAGGACGCCGCGTGCATGGCCGCCTTCCACGTCGACGCCGCCCCGGTGTTCCGTCGCTTCGAATGGGACGGAACGGCGGAGTTGGAGCGCCTCGGCGTCGAGGCTGACATGCTGAAGGTCGGCGTCCCGCGCGAAGGCATCGCGCCGCTGCTGGAGGTCGTTCGGGAAAACCTCGACCATCTCGACGCCATCCGCGCGAAGCTGTTCTCCGCCGCGCGGAGCCAAAGGGGAAGCGCCTCGCCGGCAAGGAGTTGGAAACGAACAGAGTAGCGGCAACCGCTTCATGCAAGTAATTGCACAAGACGTCGGCCATTTTTCGCTGACAACGGACCTCAATTCTGCCAAGATCGGACCATTGAAATCATTGAGACAATTCCTCTCAACCGGCATCACGGAAGAGAGGAAGGCAGAAAGCAAGGAGCGTAGGGCCATGTTCACCGAAACAGCAAAAATGATCTATGCGAAGCTCGGGCTCGCGACCGTCGCTCGCAAGAAGCTCATCAAGGGCAGCCCGGATGTCGTGTGCGAGCTGGTGAAGGTCCCGACGGGCGTTGAGGGTGTGCGTTCGAGCCCGGTCGAGCCGGTGGTTGCCATCCCAGAGATCGAGTTGGAGGCCAAGCCCGTTGTTGCGGGTGAGACGGTCAAATTCGTGGTCCGCATCCGATCAACGAGCCACAAGTGGATCACGCTCCACGAGCCCATGCCCAACGGCACGATCTGGGTGTACCGCCCGTA
>Ga0181536_10000509_pt1 | contig 46976 bp, 44 predicted proteins | sample PEATcosm2014_Bin_41_FD_121105 | JGI IMG/M metagenome (GOLD analysis project Ga0181536, IMG submission 121105) | Peatland microbial communities from MTU Mesocosm Facility, Houghton, MI, USA - PEATcosm2014_Bin17_60_metaG | ecosystem: Environmental > Terrestrial > Soil > Wetlands > Peat | place...
CGGCATGGTTCTTCTCTGCAAAGGCGATCCACGCCCGTGGACCGTCGTACACGCATACCTCATCACCGCGAGGGAATCGAGGGACAGCAACGTAGGCTGGAAGGCTGAAGTTCATTGAAACACTGAGTCCTCACCACGATGCAAAATGCTGTAACCGCACCAGTCCACGACCGCATGCCAGCCATCCTTGATCCAGACAGCTACGATTTGTGGCTCGATCCGGGCATGAACGATGTGAGCGCGGCGTCCGAACTGCTGAAACCCTACGATGCCCGGCTGATGCGGTGCTATCCGGTGAGCACGCGGATCAACCACGTGGGCAACGATGACGAAGAATGCTCCGCACCCGTGGAACTTGCCCAGATGCAGAATCGACTATTCTCATAGCACGATGACCAACGACGAACATGCAGCGAGAGTCCAGCCTGATCGCCACGATCAGAAGGAAGCTTCCAGAGTTCGCGAAAGCCTGCGCGGATGACACGGAACTGGTTTTGCTCCACCAAGATGCCTTCGCAGCCGATTACCAAGAAGATGAATACACGCTCCTCGGCATGGCGATCAAGTACGCGGGCCTCCGTGGGAAAGAAGTGCGCGTGATTGGACGGAACCGAAGCTCTCTCGGCGAAGGGGAGAGAATCCATTGAGAGCAAGGCTCATCCTGCGCCCATCGGATTGGGAAAGCCCGGAATCACTAAGCTGGAGCTTCAAATATCGGAAGTTTCCGCAGTTCTTTGTACGTTACTCGCTCTGTTTGCTTGTTGAACAGGTCCACACTTTGGGCGCTCTAATTCCCGTGTAGAAGCCGTAATCCAAGATCAGAGCGAGAAATTTTCGTCCTGCCTCGCCAACGGTAATGCCTTCGCTTATCACGTGTACGAGCCGCAAGTCTACTAGTTTGAGGATATTTTGGTACACAGGGTCATCGTTCTGGATTTCCACCAAAAAGGCATTCTTTCGCTCCTGCTTAATGCAGAAATCCTTCAAATTTTCCAGCACCAGAGAAACGCTACGTTCTTGTGGCAACAGTGGCAGGTCGATTTCTAGGTCTCGCATCTTCTGACTGACCATCTCAGAGGCTGCAAGATTCACATTTGTTACGGAAACGCGGCTACGGCTCGAAATGGTTCCCTTTGTCATTGCCTGTGCGAACAGGTTCAGAGCGTCGCGAGGCACTCCAGCAGACACCCAAATTAGACGTGAGAGCACGTCATTGCTAGTAGAGAGGAAACGCACAGAAGGTAACCCACAGTAGCTCGCGTGTGCGTCAAGAATTCCCTCGATATGGGCCGCCGCCTTGTCGGGCATCGTTAGGTTGAAGTCCAACTTTATGGTTTGTGCGTCATGGGGAACTTGCAGTCCTGTGTGGCTCACACTGTCCCAAGACTTCGTGAGTGTCTCGATTGCTGAGAGCTTCAAGAAAACATTCGTTCCTCGCGTGACGGAGTATATGAACCCGAGCAGTTTCGGCTGCATCTCGGCATCAAGTACATGAAAGTCATCTAAAAAGACAAATAGGTTTGTGGAGCCCGTCTGAAGGGGAGAAAATGCTTGTCGCATTTCAGGGAGAAACCTTCTAATTTCTCCGTCATCTAAATCAGGCTTTGCGCGAAGATGGTCAATTGCGCTGGTAATATGCGAATACACAGGCAACCGCACAGGAAGATCAGTTAGCTGCCTCAGGATTTCTGAAAAGACGTCGAGAACTACGCGGTTGTCTGACCGTTTCTGATATACCTGCATATCGAGCCATACGGACGGTTGATTTTCTCTCTCCCTCGTCCGCTATGCGTACAGAAGCAAACTCGATTTGCCTGCTCCTCTACGGCCAAATACGATGTGATTTGCGGCAGCGGTGATTTGTGCCTCTGCGTTGGATACTGATTTTGTATACCGCGCAAAGAAATCGTCTTTGAAACTAGTCCGACTTATGTTGAGCGACTCGGACAAGATTCGAAGAAAATACGGCCGACGATTCCTGTAAGTATGGTCGCTAAGATGAGGAGCCCAGCAAACTTCTTGAAAGCAGCGGAACTCTGGAGGTATGTGCCGCGCCACATGGGCCAGAAGTAAGCGATTACGGCGAACATCGTACCCGTGTGGAGCATGACCAAAAGCAGAGTCATGGGCGGCGACGATGGATCGAGGCCCATGAGTTTCTCGGCCACGATTACGTGAGCAGAACTCGACACTGGCAGCAATTCGGCCAGTCCTTGCAGGATTGCTAGGACGATGACATTAGGCAGTGACATCCGCCGATTCTAAACTGCCACCCGAATGTGCGACACAGGCTCGTCGAATGATGTGGCTTTCTGTCGGTGCCAGATCGCAAGGAAACAGAGCCGATCAATTACAATCCATTGCCGAGGGGGTAACAATGACAAATCTAAAGGGGCTGGCGTCCATTGTGTCGGAGTTGAGGGTAGAGAGAACGAATCTGGCAAATCAGCTTCGACATGTTGATGCGGCTCTTTCAGTTCTTGGCAAGTTGGACGGCGGCAGTAATTACGCCAAACCGAGGCACACCCTGTCCGCTGCCGTTCGTAGGAAGATCAGCTTGGCGCAGAAGGCGCGGTGGGCAAGGGTTGTGAAGGGATCGAAGGTAGCAGCAGTCGTAGCTAAAACAACTGGCTCTGCTCATGTGAAGCGCACCATGTCGGCATCTGCCCGCAGGAAGATCGCGGCGGCGCAAAGGGCACGGTGGGCGAAGGTGAGGGCGGGGAAGAAGAAGGCGGCGTAGACCAAACGAGCCTTGACGAACGCAGAGGAACAAAAGTTCCAACATGCGATGCAGGGCACTTCGCTACCTGCAAAACGTCGTTGGACTCGTGTGGGATACCCTGTTAGGGTACGGGCAACGTAGGATTTTCCTCACCTTTGCTGGTGCTCGTTAGGCTGATCGTCGGTAATTGCGAATGGATTGCCTCTCGGCTCGTGCTGACATTCGGTTAATCTCCTCGCAGCGTTGGCAGGAACATTGGTGCTGAGGGAGGTTCGGCACGTCGAGATGTCCGCACTTGTCGCAGAGGAACGAATGCCCGTCAGCCCTCGCCGTCATGAGTTTGAAGTTGTTGCCTTCAACGCAATACGGGCATCGGATGGGATCAGACATGGGCGAAAAGCCCTGACTCCCTTTGCCCTCTCATCTTCGGAGTCAGGGCGAAGCGGATATTACTTTGTAGGACCGATCCCGAACGATTACAAGAGCACAGAAGGGCATGCCGCTATTTCGACGGTTCTGTCAGCGAAAACCGTCGCTCCAGACCGCCGCTCAAACAGGCTCAATTTACTGCACAGTTGACTGCACAGTTGACTGCACAGTTGACTGCACAAACTTCCTTCTACAGACGTAGTCAAATGCGGTCAACGCAATCTCAGTGCCGTGTTCTCTTCCCACACGCCTGCAAGTTCTAGAAATGTCGTACCGCTCTCGGGAAATTTTGTGGAGCATGGCCCACCTCTAAATCGCCCGAAAATCTTTCACCATTTTTTCACTACGGGCACCAAATTTGCCAAAATTTCGCCTAACGTAAAGTGTTTAAAATAGGCATGAATGGCTAGACGGTGCCCGCTAACCTAGCTCCAAAACCCCGGAGGACGATTTTGGGACGCTTGGGTGGCTCGCTCCATCTGCCGCATGACCCTGCGGTACCCTTTTCTGATTGGAACCCGAAATCTGGAATCGAAGGAACGCGATGCGAAGCCATGCGGAATCCTGAATGTGGTGGGGTTCTACTCGCCGCTGCTGGCGATGTTTGACCATGCCGTAGAGGAACGGTTCCTGAAGCCGGAGAACCGGGCGTTGGTACTGGCTCGGGACCAGCCCGCTGACCTCCTGCAAGCACTGGAGGAGTGGCGTCCGACGCACATTGAGAAATGGCTGGATCGGGAGACGCGGTGAATCCTAGCTCGCTCTGGCTCATCAAGAGAGCATGGTGGACGTAGCCGCCTATCTGGAAAGGATCGGGTATTCGGGATCGCGCACACCCAGCGCCGATACCCTTCGATACATACATCGCGCCCACCTGTTCTCTGTACCTTTCGAAAATCTTGACATCGGCTGGGGACGCGAAATCCGAATGGATCAGGAAGCCTTCGTCCGCAAAATCGTTGAGCATCATCGAGGCGGATTCTGCTATGAACTGAACGGAGCCTTTTCAGTGCTGCTACAGGTTCTGGGATTTCAGGTGACATTGCTGTCGGCTCGTGTGCCGCTTGCGGACGGAAGCGACTCGCCGGAGTTTGACCACCTTACCCTGCGCGTTGACCTGAACGAGCCGTGGGTCGCCGACGTAGGTTTTGGCGACTGTTTTGTCGATCCCCTTCGGCTTCAGATCGGTCTGGAACAGGAGCAACAGGGAAAGTGGTTTCGCATTGTCGAGGCGGGCGATTCCTTGAGACTGGAGACGCGAGACGGGGAAGCTGGTTGGAAAACCCAGTACTTGTTCCGTCTAAAACCACGCCGACTGGAGGAATTCGCGGAGATGTGCCGTTACCACCAGACCTCGCCGCAATCTCCTTTCACGAGAAAGCGCGTGTGCAGCCGAGCCACCCCGGAGGGGCGCATCACGCTGTCGGAAATGAAGCTGATCACGACGAACGGCGACAGGCGGGAAGAGCGGTTGCTGAAATCCGAAGCGGAGTGGCAGGCGGCTTTGGCTGATCACTTTGGCGTGCAGATGCCGCACTCCTGATTCGCTCATTCGGCTCCTGCGAAGCGCAAGGTAATGGTTCATCCTCACGTGCTCCTTGATTCCCAAGTTCCGATCTTCGTGATGCGAACTCCCGCTGTGCCAGAGAGACTGCGCACAGAAACTCTCACAAAGCGATTCCCGGTTTGCCCTCAAAGCATTTCGATGAGCGCCTGATCGCCATCGAGGAGATATTGGGCGATGAACTTCATTGGGGCAGTCGCGGAAGCGTTGTCGAAGCGCGTAATGATGACATCGGCCGGTTCATAAAAAGCGGAGCCAGTCGGCAACTGCTGAGGGCGTTGCCCTTCAATCTGCAAAACCGCCGAGCCTTCCGCAATGTACCCAATTACAGGGCAGGGATGCTTATGGCGGCCGGTTTGCTGACTGGGTTGAAACGTAATCTCGCGAACATCAACCACGGTTACTTGCCTCTTGGGAAGAGTTGCCTTCAGAAGTGGCTTGCGGAGAATTGTAGTTTCGGTCATGTGAATTTGATGTCGCGTGCTGCCGAAGGTCGCAATCCCAGACTCGGAAACCCAGTTCTAGCGGAGTGAAATGTGTCCCTGCGGCTCCGGCAAGAAGTACAAGCGGTGCTGCGGCGGGGCGAAGGTGGGCGTGGCTCTCCCCTGTCCGCTTTGCTAACTTCGCTACTTTTGCCTGTTTGGGCGAATATCTATGACAGCCTGCGAGTGTTCTTGACACTTTGCGGGCTGCCTCTTATCCTCCGCAGTGAGAGTGCGATAGCAGTTTTTGCCTGTGTTTATGGCGCTTTCCTGATTTGCTGGCTCTGAGTCCCACTCTCTCCGCCAGTTTTCTTACCTACCTTTCACCCAGTGTTTATGCGGTTTTCCCATCCGACTGAACAAGCTCAATCGTGCTATGTCGAATTGCACGTATGACCCGATTTATGAACTGACACAGGTGGTCCAACGGGCTACGACCACGGAGAGCTACAGCTAAGACGGCGTGGGCAATAGACTGAGTTTGCTGGGGATGAGTCCGTATAACTATAACCCGTCTAACGACCGGACCTCGACGCCGAGCGGTAGCTACACGTATGACGCGAACGGCAACACTCTGGCCGATGCGAGCGGGAAGTCGTACACGTGGGACTGGAGACTCAATTCTTCAGGACTGGATCTTTGCGCGCTGGTTTTCGTTCTATTTGCCTGTGTAGGCCTGGCGGGTTGCGGCTCGATGACTTCGTCGAGTTCGCCCTCTGGAAAAGGCCCCGTGCCGACGATCACTTCCTTTACGGCGGATCCGACAAGCATAAACTCCGGTACAGGCAGCACACTGAGTTGGGCGGCAGCTGGAGCGACGAGTATTGCCATCACGCCGGGGACATTCACGTCCACATCGGCAAGCGGTTCAACGAGCATGAGCCCAACCGCGACGACCACCTACACGCTGACAGCAACCAATACCGCTGGCTCGACCACGTCCATGCTAACCGTTACCGTAAACACGGCAAGCAATCCAATGATCAGCTCCTTCACAGCTAGCCCCACAAGTATTGCTTCCGGTTCCAGCAGCACGCTGAGTTGGGCGACAACCGGGGCGGCCAGTCTCGCCATAACCCCGGGAACATTCACGTCCACATCCGCGAGTGGTTCGACGAGCGTGAGCCCAACGGCGACGACCACCTACACGCTGACTGCGACCAATGCCTCGGGCTCGAGCACATCCACGGCAAAAGTCACTGTAACCGCGCCCGGTGGTCCATTGGCGATAGCAACCACTTCGTGCCCAAGCGGAACACAAGGCGCGGAGTACGCAGGCTGCACAATAGTCGCCAGCGGTGGCTTTCCGCCTTACACCTATTCCGTAAGCACGAATGCCAGTTTTCCTCCATTGCCTGAGGGGATGTCTCTCAGTGCAGCTACGGGGAACATCAGCAGCTCACTGATCGGGGGTCAAGGCTCCTACGTGCCCGAATTTGTAGTTACGGACTCGACAAGTACGCAGGCGACTCAGGACATCAGCATCGCCATCAACGGCAACAACGCGTTCCTCGCAAGCATCTTTCCGTCAACTTCTATTTTTCACCATCGAGTGGACGCAGCCACGACAAGCTTGCCCGTAGATGCTTCCCCAGCAGCACCTATGTACAGTGGCTATTTGTCAGCGACGGTTAAGCCATTCTTCGGGAACAATTCGAATGCTCCCTTTCCGAATGGAATACCAGCCATTGAAGTTCCTTACAACCAGGCGGAAGTGTCGGTTACAACCACCGTATATCAGTCCTACTTCACCACTGGTCCAATTCCAGCGAATGCTCCAGTGGAAGGCACCAGCAGCTCGACTGGAGATCGACACGTGCTGGTCTACCTGGAGGCAGGCGGTGGAAACAACCCTGCTCTTTACGAGATGTGGCAGGGAATCTACGAAGGTGGTCCCTGGACCGATTCCTCGAACGCGCTTTGGCCCGACGTATCTTCGAATAACCTGACCCCGCAAGAGCAGGGAACATCCGATGCCGCAGGACTTCCGGTAGCGCCGCTCCTCGCCAATGCCGGCGAGGTCATAGGTGCTGGCACGCCCAGCGCACCGACCGGTACGATTCAGCATCCCATCCGATTCACACTCAACCATATGTTGAACTACTGGGTTTGGCCGGCGACGGAAACAGCAGGCGTGGGGAGTTGCACCGCTACGGGAGGGAGTGCCATTCCCGTGGAATCGCTAATTTCGCAGTCTTCTCCTCCCGAAAGCTGCACCATGTCCGGACCCGCTGGCGAGATCTATCGACTAAAGGCTTCCGTCGCGACTCCCTCTTGTGCCTCCTCAAGCCCGCAAGCGGCCATTATCATCACCGCATTCCGAAACTATGGCATCATCCTGGCCGACAACGGAGACAGCGGAGGGCTAATCGGCACACCCGATGCTCGGTGGAACGATAACGATCTTGCGTGCCTTACAAATCTTACTTTATTGGACTTTGAGCCGGTGAACGTCTCCAGCCTCATGGTCAGTAATGATAGCGGGGCCACCAGCCATTAGCCAAACTGCTTGGCTGAAGCTCTCCAGGCTGCTAAGAGACCCACGGTGTTCGTACTCCGTTAACTGCCAGTTCAGCTCTCCATCGCGCGAGGTTGTTATCGAGCTTGTCGCTCACCTCAGCCTCGCTGAGAACGCGCAGAAGCAGCGCACAATCGCGACGACCTCAGGCACCCACCACAAGACCCATGTCTTCTCTGAAGGCGATCACAGTTTTCTCCTCTGCAGAACGCCGCAACCGTTGGCAGACGGTGGTAGGCCTGGTCGCCGCCCACGAAAATGCGGGTCGGCAAAACTCGCGCCGGAGTATACTATATAGTCAATGGAAATACTATACATTAGGTAAGATCTGCGGTTTCGTGGGCAGTGAGGGGGAGGCAAAGGCACGATTCTTTCCCCTGTGCTGAAGAAACCCACGACTCGCTCGGGTTGCTGGAAAGGTTGGATGAGGCCGTTGAGCAGAATCCGATCAAGCAGCGATATCCGAATCGAATGCTATTCTGGTGATGTTCGTAGAAAGCGTTCATAGCCAACTCCTGTGTGGTGAGATACCAGGAGCATAGCTTCAAAACGCTTTCTACGAGTACTTCTGCTGCCCCGTCCTGTGGGATATCAAGGGCGAAGCCCTTGTCTAGTTAGAGAGAGTGAGTAACACCTGAGAAGGAAAGGAGCACACATGAACATCGGCATAATTGGAGCAGGACAGATCGGTGGAACTCTTACCCATCGCCTCACCGCACTAGGACACAAGGTCTTCGTGGCCAACTCTCGAGGCCCGGAAACGCTCATCGATTTGGCCGCAGACACTGGCGCAAAGGCCGTTTCGGTCACTGAGGCGGCTCGGAGCGGAGAGCTGGTTGTCGTGACGATTCCTATGAAAAATGTCCCCAACCTGCCCCGCGAGTTATTTAAGGGAGTGACCGATAGGGTGGTCGTCGTCGATACCTGCAACTACTATCCGCAACAACGCGACGGCCGCATCGATGCGATTGAAAAGGGTATGGCAGAGAGCCAATGGGTTGAGCAACAGCTCGATCATCCCGTTATCAAGGCATTCAACAACATCTACGCGCAACACCTGATGGATCTCGGTCGGCCCGCAGGTACACCGCAGCGCATAGCCTTGCCCGTCGCAGGCGATAACGAAGCAGCGAAAGCTGTCGTGCTGCAGCTTGTGGATGAGTTGGGGTTCGATGGCGTTGATGCCGGAGCGCTGGATGAATCCTGGAGACAACAACCCGGCACCCCGGTCTATACGAAGGACTTGGACGCCGAGGGTGTCCGACGCGCGTTGTCCCAAGCTAGAAGGGAGCGAAGGCCAGAGTGGCGTGCCAACGCGAGCAGCCCTGGCAAGTTGGCGAAGCCCGCTTAATGAGCACGCGTCTTTCCGCCTGCCGACCATCCACTCAGGATCGTCGGATTGTTTGCAATGTGCTGCACAATGGCGCCATCCGGAAACTCAGACAGCCACGATTCCGGGATTGAAGGGTGAGCTGCCCAAAATCCCCTTCGCCGTTAGCTTTGCAAATACCTGGAACCTAGCTATAGCTAGCCACAAGATGCGCCGAGCGGCTGCCCACAAACTGGTGATTCTGGGGCGTCAGGTAGGCAGTCACTGAAGCTGGAGGTACGCCTATCACTATTGGGGTTTCTCCCACGTAGTTGACACACCATTGCCATTAGCTGCTTTTCGCGCAATCAATTCAAACCCTTTCGCGCGGGCGCTTTTCTCCAGGGCCTGGAGCCGAGCGCGACCCGCGACGGGATTTGGCCCTGTCATCTGAATCTGACCCAGGGCGAGAGAGGCCTCCAGCTGCAATCGAAAAAGACCCAGGTTGCGCGCTCGGGCTAGCGCTTCTTGAGCTGTAGTCTCCGCTCCGCCCAGGTTTTTCCCCGCTGCCATGACGTAAGCATGATCAAGAATCACAGGGATTCGAACGGTTACATCCTGGCTCTTTTCCGAAAGTCGGACCGCTTCGGCAATGGCTGCGCGCGCCTCGTCTACCTTTCCTTGTTGAAGAAGGGCTCTCGATAACATCGATTGCGCGAAGATTTCCTCATCAGCGTAAGCATCCGCGCGAAACGCTTCGACCGCCGCACGGCTGAGTTGTTCCGCCTCGGTTCCTTTGCCCGAATCGCAATCCAATTCCGCCAGCGCCAGGCGAGTCTCGGCGGCATCACTTTTGTTTCCAAGTTCCTCTTGCAAGGAGAGCGCCTCAACGTAAGCCTCGTGTGCTTTATCCGCTTCTGCCAGTTGTCGCAATGCCTGCCCAATTTTAACGAGCGTGGAAGCGTAAAGGACCTTTCCACCAGTCTCGCGCATAGTAGTTAATTCCTGCTGGTACATCTGGTGAGCCCCGGCAAGATCCCCCTCTTCTAACAATACGTCTCCGATCGCCCCCAGGGCCTGCGCAGCTGAAACTCGATGTCCCACCTCGTTCGACAACTCGAACGTCTTCTGAAAATGGTTCCGTGCGTCTTGCAGTTTTCCTTGTGCGCGCAAGAGGATGCCGGTGTCGCCCATCACGCTTGCCATTCCATACTTGTCACCCGCCTTCTGGTAGATCCGGAATGCCTCGTCGTAGAACCGACGCGCAGTAACGAAATCTCCTCTCTTGACGGATATCACACCGAGGTCCAGCAGTGCTCCCGCTTGCCCCTTCTGATTGCCGATGGATCGAGCCAGGGTCAGTGCTTGGCTGTACAACTTCTCGGCCGCAGCAAAATCGCCTTGATTGATGGGGACCTCGGCCATCTCGTGCAGGGTCTGCTCCAAACCGCTGCGGTCTCCCGCGGCTTCATAAATCTGTCTAGCTTCTTCGCAGGTACTCTTGGCCTTTTCGTTTTCTCCAAGATCCGCTAAAGCGCGGCACTCAGAAATTCGGGCGCGAGCCACCAGAAGTTTGGCCCCCTGTTCACCTGCCCTTTGCGCCGCCAGTTCAGCCATTTCGAGCCTTCGTTTGTGGTCGCCGAGCGACCCAGCGGCGTACGATCTGGCCAAGTCGATTCGCGGGTTTTCCTTTGTCTCCACCCCCAAAGCATCTAGAGCGGCCAAGCTCTTCAATGCATCTTTGCCTCGGCCACCAGCAGTTTCGGCGTCGGCCAGTTGCAAGCCGTAATCGAGATTGTCGGGGAAAAAGCTGAATAGCGTCTGATAGGCTTCGATTGCTTTTCCCCAATCCCTGCCCGTCTCATAGAATCGAGCCTCCACCAGCAGGTGCTTCTCACGCGAAAGATTTCCCGCTCCGTCCAAGGCTTTCTTTGCCTCCTGCTGTGCGTTGGAGTCATACCCGAGGGACGACCACGTCCTTGCGAGCTCAGAGTGCGCAAGAGGAAAGGAGGGATCGGCGGCGACAGCGTGGCTGAGGAGATCCCGTGCCGATAGCGCATCAAAGGCCCTGATCTTGGCGAGTCCTTGCGAATAGGAACGCATTGCTTCCGGATTCGACGGTAGCTCGGCTCTAACTCCATCGGATTCGATTTGGGAAAGCTTCTCCAGCCCGAACTGCTCGCGCAAGCGTGCACCAACCTGCGACACCAGGTCGATTATGGTTTTCTCAGCGCCCGTTTCCGAGACGGCAGCGACAGTTTCTCCTTTGACAGTGTCTTCGAGACGAAGGTCGAGGCGAAATTGGCCTCCCTTTTCTTTTCCCAAGTCGAGATATGAGCCGAGAATGATGAAGTCGCTTGCCAGGTTCTTGCGAACTTGTGTCAATGTGTCGGGAGGCAGACTCTCTACATCAGAAAGACCAAGGTCGATTTTCGTTCGCGCGATTGTCTCGTCCGGTACAGTGCGCAATTGCTCGCCGGCTCCCAGTTCGGCAGTCAGCATCTCCGACAGCGCGGTCGAAATCCAAGCGGTGTCTGGGCGGCTGGAGAGATTCTTAAAACCTAATATAGCGACCGAGGGTCGTAGTCGAACGTGAAGAGCGCTGAGCGGTGGCTCGGTGGCATTCTTCTGCTTCCACAACTTGCGCGCTGCCCAAACTCCCAAACCTGCTGTCACAGCGAGTATCAGTATGGCGGTAGCCAAGGACTCCGTATGCCGATGGACGAATTTCCCACTGAGGTAGAGAAGAGTAGGTTTACGGGCTTTAATGGGCAGGCCCGAAAGGTGCCGCTCGATATCCATCGAGAACTCTTCCGCGGAGGCATAACGATGCTCCGGTTCTGTGCGGATTGCCTTCATCACAATGGTGTCGAGGTCGCCTCGCAAGCTGCGCGGCAGTTCTTCGGGCCGAACGGCACGTGCTTCAGCAACCAGTTGAGGAGTGATTACGGTTTGCGTGCTGCCATCGTGAGATGCCTTTTCGTCAATTCTGCCGACTGCCACACTTGGCTTTTCCGGTTCCTCGTTGTAACGGTGCCACTCGATCTCCAAGGCGGAATCGTGACGAACCCGATACGGCCGATGCCCGGTCAACAGCTCGTAAAGCAAGACTCCGAGCGAATAGATATCCGTGGTCTTTGTAACCGGTGCTCCGTGCGACTGTTCGGGACTCGCGTATTCGGGCGTCATCGGACGCCAATCAGTTCGGGTAAGCGTCGTGTCTGGGGACCATTGCGGGTTAAGCACTTTGGCAATGCCAAAATCCAAGAGCCGGACCACGCCCTCCTTGGTAATCAGAATATTGCTGGGCTTCAGATCACGATGGATGACGAGGGCCTCATGGGCATATTGCGCTGCGAGGCAGACGGCGCGGAACAACTGCAAGCGTTCGGAGATCGAGAGTCTGTGAGTATCGCAATACTCGTCGATACGAACGCCCTCGACGTACTCCATGATCAGATAAGGCAAGCCTTCTTCGGTGCTCCCACCGTCGAGGAGTCGTACGATGCTGGGGTGGTCCAGAGCTGCCAGGGCCTGTCGCTCGTTGCGAAAACGCCGGAGGATTTCATCCCTCTGAGTCCCTGGCTTCAGCATTTTGATGGCTACACGCTTGCGATACTGATCATCCGCGCGCTCGGCCAAATAGACGACCGCCATGCCGCCACGCCCAATCTCGCGGAGGACGCGGTACGCCCCGATCCTTTTTCCCGCCATCGCAGGCGACTGCATGGAGAGCAGATCAGCGGCGGGACAACACTCAAGAAAGGTGGCGGCGCCATCGAAGCTCGACAGCAACGACTCTATTTCGGTGCGTAGGGAGTCATCGCCTGCACAGGCCTTACGCAAAAAACTACTTCGCTCCTCGGGGTCTCGCTCCAAGGCCAACGCGAACAGTTCTTTTACTTGGTCCCATTTTTCAGGCATCTTTCTGGTCGCCTTTGCGCAGTTCACGCGCAAGCCATGCCTTGGCCAGGTTCCAGTTGCGCTTCACCGTCGTGCGGGAAACTCCCAAAACTCCGGCAGCCTCCTCGATGCTTAAGCCGCCGAAAAAACGTAACTCCACCAGTTGGGCTTGCTGCGGATCGAATTCGGCCAGCCGGGTGAGAGCTTCATCCAATGCAATGACATCTGCCGCCTTTCCCTTGGAAAGGCCTGCTGCTTCTTCCAGGAAAACTCTTTTGAAGCCCTGGCCGCGCTTTTTGGCGTCATGGCCTCGGCTGTAGTCAACAAGGATACGGCGCATCAGTTGTGCAGCGACGCCCAGGAACTGCTCCCGGTTCTTCCAATGAACCTCTCTCTGATCGACCAGGCGAAGATAGGCCTCATGCACCAAGGCGGTCGTTTGTAAGGTGTGATCACTGCGCTCCCGCTGCAAGTAACGAGAGGCCAGACTGTGCAGTTCCGAGTATAACGACACGACCAAATCGGCCACTGCTCTGTCATTGTCGACATCGAGTGCCCCGAGGAGGGTGGCTGCATATGTTGGTGCATCCATAAGAACCCCGAACGCGATGACCGGAACCACCGGGGCCTGAACGGACACCGCAAGTTGCGATCACTCAAGGTTGGTAAACAAAGAACTAAAGATGTAAGCCAGGGGGAATTCCAGTCTGAGCTCGCGAGCATTCCCAACTCACCCCAAAGATCGCGATCTCTAGGGCCAAAAGTATATATCAAGTCGAATGCAAAACGAACGGGGTTTACGCCTTTGTTTTGGAGCACTTGGAGCTTGCGGGCGCCGAAAACCAGAACCGCCGACGGCCAATACCAAGAAATGTGGACCTTTTTCCGTGGTTTCTTCGCGTTATCTAGATAGAGGCCGATTCTGGATCGTGGGGACGGAAGACGGCAAGTGAATATCAAGGTTCGCGATCTCTGCAGCGGCGCTCAAGAAAAACCTGACCGGAATAAGGAGCATCTATGAAAAGGAGATTCACGATCTTAGCCGTATTTTTGTCCGCTGCCTTTGGCCTGTCGCTGTACCCGAGCGTCGGCCATACGCAAACTTCACTCCAGCCTGCGCTTACCGTCAAAGTTCCTTTCGAGTTTGTAGTCGGAAACCAAACGTTCCCAGCTGGAACCTACAAGTTCCGATCGTTGCTCAACTCCCTCCCCAGCAAAGCTACCATCGACGTACTCGAGGTGCGGAGCTCGGAGGGACGCCTGTACCAAGCCATCGTAACGGACCTGGTTAGGAGCGAGGAGCCCAGCAATCCCAAGCTGGTGTTCACCCGCAGTGACGGCCGCGCTTTCTTGTCTGAGGTTTGGGAGCCCGGTAAACAGACGGGCTGCCGGCTTCAGAACCGCCATGGCCATACTCAAACTGCGGAGAGTGAAAATGACAAGGTAATCCTGATGGCGTCAGCCGACTGGCGCTAAGGAGCATCGATGATCGAGCAGATAAATTTGAGAGAAAAGGTCGACCGGGCGCGTCTCAGTTTTGATACCCAACTGGCACAAGTACTGCTCGGTCGGCCCGACCTGAGCCATGCCCAAATCGCAAAGGAGTTTGGAATCGGTAAGAATGTGGTTCGCCGCGTGATCAAGCAATTCAACATCGGTGGTCGTAAGCGCGGCCCGAAGGCCAAGGCAGGAGAGCCGGCTTCATAACGAATCGCAGATGGCGAGTTCACGTCCTACGGCTCAGCCTCCCGGAACTTCCGCCCGCGCCTGCTAGTGCCATCGAATGCGGTCACCGCCGGCCCGCGCGGATCGCGCAACGGCATACGTGACCGTAACCCCGAGCGCCACACAGCGAAAGCGAACAGGGAGTCGCTCTTAGCACAGAGGTTTAGCCCGGCAAGATCTCCTTCAGTGCCCACTCAATCCTATCGACTTCTTCGCGGATAACTCTGATCGATTGTTGGTTCTTCGCTGGGTGGGCCAACGGAGTGATTCCTTCCAGGGCGCCTCGTATGTGATGATTGCGAGCCCAAATGAAGTTGAGCCGCGCGCTCCTCTGTTTACGATTTCTGTAAACGCCGCCGACGAACTTGGTGGCGAGCCATGCAAATACCAAACCAAACAGCAGCTCAACCGGAATACGATCGGTTATGCCGTCAAACTCCGAAAACAAAAGTCGATATACCGCTTCACCCATCCCAAATGATGCAAACAGTATAGTGGCCCCGAACAAATATACTTTTAGCCGCTCCATTGGTTGGAAGTGTATCGAGTCGTCTCTTCCGTCACGTGCTCGCGTAAAGTTGATCGCCATGCTTCCCCCAAATGTCGCCGCTCTCCAGGTCACAATCTGCGGCGCCAGTCTCGCTGAAATGATAACTTGAAATTGCCCAGGAGGCTCGACCTTTCTCGCGCGGTATTTCTGCCGCAAGCTGCGGTACAATTACGACCATTCACTTCGCCACTGGGTTCAACCCGCGCCCCGGGATTTCTGCGAAGCATTAAGGACTAGGTCCCATGAACGTCCTGTTACTCTCTATGCCGGATTCTTTCGAGCATATGCCGCCGGCCGCCATCCGCATGCCCAATGGCGCTCTCACATCGCTTGCGGGAAACGTTGATCCGCACCACCGCGTGGCCGTCGCTGACTTGATCCTGGTGCAGCGACAGGTTCGTGAAACTGTAACCAGGCTAGTCTGTGAGCTCAATCCTGAAATCGTCGGACTCTCCATCATGACGTTTCAGCGCCGGACTGCCGGTCGCATTATCGAACTGGTGCGCGCTCTCCGACCGGGCGTGAAAATCGTCGTGGGCGGGTACGATCCCAGCCTTGCGCCCGAAGCGTACGAGGAAATGGGCGTGGATTATCTTGTGCGCAGCGAAGGGGAAGTCACCTTCCGCGAATTGTTGCGCGCAGTCGAGCAGTGCTCCGGGTTTGAGAGAATCTGTGGTCTTTCCTACCGCAACGGCGAAGGCTGGGTACACAACCCAGCCCGGCCGCCGCACCGACTGGAAGACAGAGAAATCCGTCCGCCGAAGCGCGATGCGCGCATGCTGAAGGGATACACGTTGCTGGGCCGCCAAGTGGATGTGATCGAGACCTCGCGTGGCTGCACCTACGATTGCAGTTTCTGCTCCATCATCGAGATGCGCGGCCGCAACTTCTACACCTACTCTTTCGATCGCGTGTTGGCCGACATTCGTGACGCCCGCGATCACGGCGCTCGAACCATTTTCCTGGTCGACGACAACATTACGCTGAATGTGAAGCGCTTCGAGGCTTTGTGCGAGGCCATCATTACCGCAGGGCTGCACAAACTCGACTACTTCGTGCAGGCCATGACCTCCGCCATTGCCAACCACGGCGAAACTCTCGCGCCACTGATGCGGCGGGCCGGGTTCCGCTACGTTTTTCTCGGCATCGAAAACATCTTGGAAGGCGACTTGGAATTCCTGCGGGCCTCCGCCAAGAACACAGAGCGTTCGAACGGCCATGACACAGGCAATGCCACTCTCAAGGCCATCGATTACCTGCACCGTAATCAGATGTATGTAGTCGGCGGATTAATCGTGGGCAGTCCGGGCGACACTCGCGAGTCCATCGAAGCCAACCTCGAATTCGCCCGCCGGTATGTGGACTGGCCCTACATCCAGCATCCAACGCCTTATCCGCGCACGCCCATGACGAAGGACTTCCGCGATCAGGGTTTGATCATGAATGAGCGGCTCGAGGAATATGACGGCACTACGGCCGTCGTGCGTACCGAGCACCTAGCGGCCGAAGAAGTGGAGTTTCTCCGCTGGAAAGCCGAGCGCTGGATGAAGGTTCACCACATTCCCGTGGCACTGAGGCACGATCCGGGGTTCGTCCTGTTCCAGGGATGGAAGATGCTGCTCCATACATTCCGCGGAAGCTCGATCCGCTCCGCGCTGGGACTGGAAAGCGAGAAGAAAGTGTTTGAGCGGTATCGAGCGATTCGGCGGGCCGAACGCGAGTACGTGTAAAGCCGCCCCAAGCGCAAAGTATCAGTATTCTCTCCGGAACAAACGCCCGACTCTTGGGTTTAGAATAAGTAACAGTTGTTCGCCCGCGGGTCGTAAGAGCAACCTACGGCTGCTTGGATCATAGACTTAGCCGCGGGGCGGCCTATGTGGGCTAATGCGAGGTAAGATGAGACCCAAAACGTACATGCCCGCATCGCGCACTGCCGAGTTTGCCCACCTGTTGCTTGACTCACCCCACGATTGCTCACCCGACATTGGAACCACCGCAGACGTCGGCCAGACGCTGAGACGTCTGGTTGCATTGGCGCTGGCGCTTCTGCTGCTGCCAACGGGGCAAGGAGAGCTGTTTGCGCAGCAGCCGCCGCCCGAGAGCGGACAATGTGCGCCGGACCGGCAATCAGGCTATGGACAGCCGGGCTACGCGCAGCCACAACAGCAACCGTCCTACCCGCAACAGCCGTACTCGGCCCCCGGCCAGATGGATCCGCAGCAGGGTTATGCTCAGCCGCAGCCGCTCAACGCGCAACAACTTGAGCAACTTGTGGCGCCCATCGCTCTCTATCCCGACACCCTGCTGGCGCAGGTACTGACTGCGGCCACATATCCCGCACAGGTGGCGGATGCCGACCGTTGGCGGCGGGCGCAAGGCTATGCGTCTTCTGATCAGATTGCCGGAGGAGCCGACGCGCAGCCCTGGGACCCGAGTGTGAAGGCGTTGACGGCATTTCCGCAGGTGCTGGCGCAGATGGACTACAACCTGCAGTGGGCTACCGAACTGGGCAATGCCTACTACAACCAGCCGCAGGATGTACTCGAAGCAGTGCAGGTGATGCGCCAGCGTGCGCAGGCCGCTGGAAACCTGCAAAGCACTCCCCAGGAAATGGTGAACTACGATCAGGGCAACATCGTGCTGGCGCCAGTGAATCCGCAGGTGGTGTATGTGCGGGCCTATAACCCGTGGGGTGTGTACGGGCAGCCGGTCTCGCCCTATCCAGGGTTTTCACTGCTTGGCGCGCTGGGGTCGTTCTTCGGTTCATCACCTGTAAGATTTGGCTTGGGGATCGCGATGGCGGCCTTCACCCACATGAGCTGGGGGTGGTTGGGCTGGGGTTTGAGCTGGCTGACCCAGTCAGTGCTCTTCCATCAGTCGAGCTACTATTCGCGGAGCACCACGGTGGCCGATTGGGGCTTGCCGCACGGCGGCCCACGTGCCTTTTCGCACGGCGGATGGAGTGCCGCGCGGTCGAATAGCTCTTACCGGACACCGGGCGGCTATGACCGACCGATCGGTGGATACAACGGGACACGTGCACAGGGATTTGCCCGAACGCCAGACAGAGATGCATATGCAGGCAACCGGCCGGCAGAAGGATATAACCGCGGTTACCGGACGCCTGGAGCCGGCTACGGTCGGTCGTCGGGAGAGGCGCACAACAGCATCCGGCCAGCGGTCAGTAGGCCACAGCAGTATGGGCGTTCAAGCTATGGGTCCAGTTTTTATGGCAGGTCCACGGAAAGCTACGGCACCAGAGCGGGCGTAGGCTACGGTAGTTCGATGCGCGGCTATCGCGCTCCGGGTGCAAGCTTTCAACGCAGCGATTTCGGGAAGCGGTCTTTCGGCAAGCCGGAGCACTCGGGCGGCAAACGTCTATTTGGTGGCGGACACGGGCCGAAGAATTCCGGTGGCCGGAAGAGTTTCGGCCGTGGGCACTCGGGCGGAGGCGGCCATTTTGGTGGTCACTCCAGCGGCAAACATCACCACTGAGGCCGCGCCTAACGAACTGCTGCCACCGGTTGAATTGGAGCGCCCCTGCATGGAGTTAACGGGTGGGGGTGGAGGACGCTTCGCGGATCGGTTTGCCTCTCCAGAAGCGATTCCAGTTGTCGACCGACGTGAAGGTGCGGGTGTGCATGCGGTCGATGTAAAGAGCTCCGTGCAGATGATCGATCTCGTGTTGCAGAATCCGGGCGTACCAACCGGATGCTTCCACTGAGTGTTGCTCTCCCTGTTCATCCAAATAGTCCACTTGGATGGCCCGAGCGCGGGGAACCGCCGCAGAGAACCCCGCGAGGCTGAGGCAGCCTTCGTAGAAAATGATCTTGTCATCTTCCACGAAAGTGATCTGTGGGTTGATGATCACGTGAAAGGGAACGGGCCGCCGATCCTTCTCCGCAAGTTCCTGGGGCGGCAGATCCTTCAACGTTTCCTCGCGGTCCTCGATGACAGCAACTTGCAGAGAAAGCCCGACCTGGGGTGCAGCCAACCCGACGCCAGGTGCGTCCTGCATCGTTTCTTTCATGTCGCGGATCAGCCTTTGGATCTCGTCTCCCAATATCTCCTGGCGGATCAACGGACGTGCGGTTTGCCGCAAAACGGGCTCGCCTGCCTGGACAATCTTTAGACGCATAGTCTGTTGCAGTACCTGGAAAAATATTTCTGCAGCGGTTTCCAATTCGCTGATGGCCTTGAGTATAGGGTTTTTGTCATGTGTCTTGCATAGAAATGCACCGTATATTACTATATACATAGAGATACTTGATAATGATTAAATGTTTGTTCAAAATGATTGCAACTGCAGCGCCAGAGCCGGCAAAAACGCAAGTCAATAAAGGAGATTGCCCAGGCAGTCATTCTTGGAGATGAGTTCAAACGCAGTGCGATGACCGATCCGGCGCTGGTGCGGCGAACTTCAAACCTCCAGACACAACGCTGCTTGAAGACGGTTGAGGGCAATCCCCTCGGTAATGCCGCTGAATGATACCGAGCCCGGATTAGCGAACGGTCTTTTCTGGGTTCCGAGGGAGTCAGACCGCCGTAAACCAGGAACCGCCGCGCTACTTCTTTACTATTCACCCTCACTCGTGACAATCTGCCCAGCGGATTTTTCTTGCTTCCTTACGATCTCGCCTAGCAGAAACAAATCGGTGAGCAGCGCGCGGAGATGGATGGAAGCGTTCAGATTGTCAATTAATTGGGAGCTGATTGCAGGCTGGGCCAGAACCAGTTCAATCGCGGCAAGAGAATCGCGAGCGTCGCGATCGAGTACGGCAACGAACGCCGAGTATTTGTCGGCTGGCTGGAGATCTTCTTCCTTAATTACCATCGCACAAATCTCCGCCAGCCCCGTCAAAGCCTTCACGGCGCGAGTCAGGAACTCTCGCACTTGTCCGCCTGACTTGCTTCCTTTGTCGGTGGGCAACCCTTGGGCGGCATAGGCCAGCAGGAACTCGTAGCATTCTTCCACCGCCTCACAACGATTCGCAATCTCAGCCAGCATCAGTGAGCCCTCGACGTTCTACTCTTCCGGGTGTCGATGACGACGAGGTTGTCTCGACCACCCAGCGCTCGGGATCGTGCTCTTTCAGAACAAAGTCGCGATCCATCCAGCCGAAGATCATCGATTTAGTGATCGGGAGCTTCTCGGGGCGGAGTCCCATGTAGACGTGCATCATGACCAGCGCAATCAGTCCCACGCCCGCCAGCCCGTGCAGCACGTACATCAGACCCCAGGTCATGTCACCAAATAGATATGGATTCCGAGGGAAAAAGATCGTACGGATGCGAGACATCATGAAAACGCCGGTAAGAATCACCGACAGACCGCACAAGATAATTACGCCGTGGTAAAGCTTGTTCTCCAGGGGATACTTGGCGAACTTTCGCGGCGGCGGCGCGGACATTCCGAAAAATCGGCGAACCCTTTTCCATGCATCTTGCACATCCGTTTTGTCAGGCCAGATCGACCAGAAATCCAGCCAGAAGGACGCATGAACGATGTGAAAAAGGATTGAAACCGTCAACACAGCACCGGCGATCCAATGATAGGTAACCCAGGGAAACTGAACACCCACTCTTGGAAGGAATGCGGTAAACAGCAGCGTAAGCATGGACGCTGCCATGATCCAGTGAAACAGCCGCGCGACCAGCGAATGCCGGGGAACGCGCTTGGGAATCCTCGCAACGACTTCCTGGGAAGCGTTGCTGGCAAATTCTTTTCCCTTGGCGAAATACCTTAGCCATGTAGCGTGGACGATCAGGAAGAGCAATCCCGCGATCGCCGCAACCCAGATCAAGATCCACGCAATATGGATCGGGACCCTCTGTCCCCACGGACTGATCGCCCACTCTAGGAAGTCCACGTTGCCTCCTCCACTCCATTGATCGCGCGCTTCACCAGATTTCTCATGAGCGGTATCTTGTAGGCATTGAACTGCAGCGGGATCGCTCCCTGTATTGCCAGTTTCCCTGCCATCTCACCGGTCGTTGCATTCCGCGGCTTGCCGCGAACTGCATCTTCGACCGTCTTCAACCGTAGCGGACGTGCAGCGGCGCCATTCACAGCGATCCGGATGCGCTCAATCGTGTCTCCGGATGTCACCATGGCCGCAGCCACATTCATGAGTGGGAAGTCCCAAACGTTTCGGTCTCGGATTTTTTCAAAATAGAATTGCGCGCCTGCCCAAGTGGAAGGAATACGAATGGCCATAAGCAGGTCCCCGGGCCGCAAGATGTGGAGCCGGGTAATGTCGATGTCAGGACCGATGAAGTAATCCTCCGCATCCACCACGCGCTCGCCTTTGGGCGTGCGGATGACAAACTTGGCGTCCAGCGCGATCAGGGCAGGGGCCGAATCGGAGGGATTCACTGCCACACAGCGGTCGGCGTGCAGAATCGCATGCTCGCGGTTGCGGCCCTCCGGCGTGTCGGCATAGCAGATGTTGCCGCCGGCACGGTAGCACGGCCAACCGCCGCGATAATACCAACAGCGCGTGTCCTGCGAAACATTGCCACCGATCGTTCCCTGGTTGCGGATCTGCGGCGACGCCACCAGTTCCGCGCTCTCCGCCAGCAGACCATACTTCTGCTGAATGATGGGATGATTCACCACTTCAGTGAGCGTGGTCATCGCTCCGATCTCAATACCCTCGCTACCGTTATTGCCTGTGGTGCGAACTCCTCGCAGCTCTTCGATTCCGCTAAGATCGACTACGACTTTGGGCTTCCTGATTCGATCCTTGAGCCAGTCGAAGCTATCGAGTCCTCCGGCCAGCACCCACGCATCGCTCCCGTGCTCAGCGAGAAGCTTCTGGGCATCGGCAACAGAGGTCGGCTGAAGCAGGTCGAAAGCGGGCATTACGTCTCGTATCACAGCCATGGCTAACCTCAAAAAATCTCTTCTCAATGTACGCCATCATCAAATGTGAGCCATCAAGGGATGCTGCATCGGGCGGCCGGCTTCTAGCGACGTCAGAATCGTGTCGGCGTTTACTGGTGCGCGCTGGAAAATCTCGTCTCCGAGCGCATCCGAGAGAGCATTCAAGATGGAGCCACACCCGCCCGCAACCGGGGGCTCGCCCACACCGCGAGCGCCCACCGGCGTCTCCGGGTCCGGAATATCCAGCGCCGTCCATTGCATGTCGACAGGTACATCCAGAATTGTCGGTGGTTTGCTCTGGTAGAAGCGCTTGGAAACCATCTGGCCGTAGTGCGGATCGAACACCCACTTCTGTCCGATCGCATGGCCGATGCCGAGCGTCGAACGGCCAAGCATTTGGCCGCCTAGTGCGCGCGGATGAATCAACGTGCCGACATCGCCGGAGGCGAGGAAATCCACGATGTAGTACTTGCCGGTCTCGATGTCGACTTCAACCTCGGCGAAACTGGCGACGTAGGAAAATGTCGAGCCGTCGCGGGGATAGGTGTCCTTGGCTGCCGCGACCAAGCCCTGTCCCGCCAACGCCGCCACCGACGCCTTGGTCAATTTGTGGACGTCGGCGGGTGCCTCGTGGCCATCGTAGACGCCGCCCAGCTGAATCGCGTATTTTGCGGCCTGCGCCAAAGTCATGCCGGCGCCGCCTCCTTTGCGGAAAACACGCTCGTTGGCGACCTCGTATTGCTCTGGCTTGCCGCCCAGCTTCTTGGCCGCGATTTCCTGGAGTTTCTTCTTGGCGTCCATCGCCGTCGCATAGGCCGCTCGCGTCATCGCGTGAGTTGTCTGGCTGCCGCCGGAAACACACGTGAAAGGAAGACTCTTTGTGGTGTTTCCCCACACCACGTCGCATTTTTCCCACGGCACGCCGAGAACTTCTGCACCCGCGCGGTGAACGTCCATCACCGACTCGGTTCCCAAGTTCCCTATTCCAGACTGGAAGGCGATCCGGCCATCCGGCTTGATGACGAGAAGTCCGTCGAACCCGATCGTGCCGCCTACGTAACAGCTCAGCGATACGCCCACGCCGCGAACTTTCGAGCCCATTCTTTTCGGACTGCGTGCAATCCGCTCGCTCCATCTGAACTGCTCCGCGCCGCGGTCGAGTGCCTCTTTGAGGAATGCACTGGTGGCATACTGCTGTTTCCCCTGCAGGAGTGGTCCGAACGGTGCCTTGCCCTCCGGGCAGTTGATGCGGCGAATCGCCACTTGGTCAACTCCCAGCTTGCGCGCAGCTTTCGCGATGATGGGCTCGATGATGACGATGCCCTGCAGCCCGCCCGGGGAACTCTGCGCACTGCGCGGCGGCGTGTTCGTCAGGACTGTCACTCCGCGCCAGCGCATGGCTTGCGGCTGATACAACAGAGAGACGATGCGGCCCGAGGAGGGAGCATCTCCCACGGCGTCGTATGGGCCGTTGTCGCAAATAACGAACATGTCGAGGGCCGTGATCCGTCCCTCTTTGGAGAAGCCGACTTTCATCCGCCCTTGAAAACCGGGGCGCGCGCGTCCGATGAAGGTTTCCTCCTCACGGCTGATCCGCATCATCACCGGAGTGTTCGTTTTCTTGGCGAGAAGCGCAGCGATGATCATCGACACGCCGCCGGTGATCTTGCTGCCGAACCCGCCTCCAGTGTATTCGCTGATGAAGACAACGTTGTCTGGACTAATGTTCAACCAGCGTGCGATCGCGGGCAATGTTTGCGCGGTGCTTTGCGTGCCCGTATGAATGTAAACCTTGCCGTTCTGCCAGTAAGCCATCGCACTGCGGGTTTCAAGAGTTTGATGGCTGGTGTCGGGCGTTACGAACGTCTCGTCAAGAACCAGTGCAGCATTCTTGAAGCCGGAATCGAGATCACCGTACGACCATTCGTCGGGCGTCTTGCCCATCGGCAGACGGCCTTTCGCTAGCTCGGAGAAGTCGGCTTTCGTCCACTTGAGTTCAGTGACCACCGGCGCTCCCGGACCTTGTGAACCCGGCGCCGTAGGTCGAGTCCAAACATTGCCATCCGTTCTCGGATTAGGACCACCCGGTCGTAGTGTGTCGAGCGGATCGGTCACGAACGGAAGAGGTTCAAAATCGATTTCCATTTTCTCGATAGCTTCCGCGGCGGTTAATTCGTCGACTGCGGCCACTGCAAGAATCGGTTCTCCCTGATAAACCGGCTCGTTGGTGAGGCCTCGCTCGCCCCACTTGCTAGCTTTGATAACTGTCCCATTGTCCGTGAGGGTGTCGGCCGGAGCAGGAAGATCGTTCGCAGTGAGAATGGCTTTAACGCCGGGCATTGCGAGGGCTTCGTCCGCGTGGATGCGCTTTACCCGCGCATGCGGCATCGGACTGAGCAGCAGTTTGCAGAACAACATACCGTCGGCGCGAAAGTCCTCCGCATATTTTGCCTGGCCCGTAACCTTCGCGTAGAGATCTGGCGTCGTATAGTTCTTGCCGATCAGCTTGTAGCCGGCCCCGTACGGGCGCTCAGCAGTCTTAGCGGTCTCAACAACCTTTTTATTATCCAAGCTTGGACCTCCGCGAATTCTCGGCGCCGCGCATCAGCGCGGTCAAAATCTTGTCGTAATCCTGGCAGCGGCACAGGCATCCCGAGATGCCATTGGCCAACTCCCGGCGGGTGGGATTGGGATTAGTTTTGAGGTATCCAACAGCCGTCATGATGAAGCCGGACATACAGAACGCGCACTGAAAGCCCTGCTCGTCTATGACGCCCTGCTGAACTGGATGCAAGGTCCCATCGGCGCTCGCCAAGCCTTCGATGGTCATAACTTTCCGGCCACGCACAGTGTGAGCGAGCACCGAACACGAATAGTGCGGAATGTCGTCGATAAGGACGGTGCAGGATCCGCATTCAGCGCGGTCGCATCCCAGCTTCGTGCCGGTGAGGCCGAGCTTATAACGCAGCGTTGACGCCAATGTCTCTTGCTTCATGACGTCGACACGCCTCTGCTGACCGTTGACGTTGAGTGTGATCAGGCGCTCGCCCACGCCACCAGTCAACTGCTGGCCGTGCAGGAGAGTGGAGGCGCGAAACAAATAGCCCGCGGAGGAAACGGCTACGCCGCTAGTGATGACCCCTTTAATGAAGTTGCGCCTTGAGACCGCCTTTGGCGCGTCGTTGCTTGTCTTCTCAGTCATACTGGATCACCTCCTGTCTCATGCGGCCACTGTTCGAGTCGCGCGGGAAGAAATGCATGTGAGATGCCACACTTAAGCAGTTGAGTTGCTAGAAATAATACTCGGATTCGAAAGTTTCCGATCTTTAGGTACGGTGAGAGTTTTTCCTACTCCTTCCTTTCGCACTGATTAGGCTTTCACATTTTGGCGCGACACCAATGTGTCTTTCAATGGGCTGAGGTCTCTGGCCAAACCCTAATCGGAATGCCGGTCATAATCTTACATCCTTGTGGAGTCTTGATTCACAACAGCACCATCACGAAATGGTCTCGGTGCAGGGTCCTGGACCTCACTGTGGTTTGAACTGGGCGCAGAGCACATGGGTTCCGCAACCATGGGAATACTCACTCGTCGGCTGCGGAGCGGCCAATTTACGCCGCCGCTGGGTTGTTCGGACGCGAGACACCCAACCTCCGCATCTTGCTGATAAGAGTGGTACGCTTGAGCCCCAGTCTTTCGGCGGCGCCTCTCGGTCCCCCAAGCACCCAATTGGTTTCTCTGAGCGTCTTCAGAATGTGGTCGCACTCTGCCTGCTCCAGCGTCATTGGTTCGGCTCCGATGGGTTCCTCAGACCAGTTGAGGCTCTCCAATGGCGCGCGCAGGGTCGTCCCCCAAGAGAGGATCACTGCTCGCTTACGGTCCTCGATATCGATATTGGCAATCTCCACAGTGCTGAGTTCCCGAAAAAAATCCTTCGTAACAGGCAGGCAAAGCAGAACCGCTCCAAGCCTTCGATCTGTGCCCTGTAAGCTGAACCCTTTCGGACGAAGTGACCGCGGTTAATATCCTGGGAAGGAGGATGGCCAATACAGTGTTACTGATTCAAGCCCCGGGTGGTGGATGGGACCGCTCCAGTTTGCCTCCGCGTCCGGAATGCTGCGGCAAGCTTATAAGCAGTAACACCAAATGATCGGCATCAGGAGCTCGGTCTTTTCCTGATTCATGCAGACGATGACCCAGCGGCCTTGGATCGAAAGGCGACGACGGCCTCAGAGCGATTGGTTGCTAGCAGCTTCAGAATCGTGTCGCGGTCGACAGGTTTGGAGAACAGGTATCCTTGGGCACGCTCACAACCGAGCTTCCTCAGCAGATCAAATTGGGCCTGCGTTTCCACCCCTTCAGCAACCACCTTTAGCCCGAGACTGTGTGCGAGGTTGATGATAACCCGAACGATTTCGTGAGTCTCGTGATCGCTGTCCATTCGGGAGACAAAGATGCGGTCGATCTTCAGAGTGTCAACGCGGAAGCTTTGCAAGCGACTCAGCGACGAGTAGCCGGTGCCGAAGTCGTCAATGTCCAAGCCAACGCCGAGTGCCTTCAATTCCGAGAGCATGCCGGCAGACTTTTCGGCGTCGGCCATGGCGATAGTTTCCGTGATCTCCAGGTCCACAAAGCGAGGATCCATGCCACTCTCCTGGAGAAGTTGGCCAATTTGAGCAGCCAGATCAGCCTGGGCGAATTGTTTGGGGCTGATGTTGACGCTGAGGGAGAGAGGTGGGTTGGAGGGGAACAGCTGCTGCCAGGAAAGCAGCTGCTGGCAGGCCTCGTGCATCAATTGGCGGTTAATGGATAGGATGATGCCGGTCTCGTCGGCGACCGGGATGAAATCGTTCGGCATCACCAAGCCTTTGGGACTTTGCCAGCGAGTCAGAGCCTCGAATCCCACAATCTGTCCGTCTCGCAACGACACGATCGGCTGGTAATAGACGAGCAACTCGCCTTGCTCGACAGCGCGGCGCAGGTCAGTCTCAAGCTGCAAACGCTTGAGAGCGCCGGCGTGCATGGCGTTATCGAATACTTCGCAGTGCGCTTTGCCCGTTTGTTTGGCTCGATACATTGCGATCTCGGCGTCGCGCAGCAGGTCCTGGGCGTCTGAGTTGGTGCTGCTGTTAAATGCGATACCGATGCTTGCCGTGATAACGATCTCGTGACCATCCAAGTCGAAGGGAAGAGCCAGTCTCTCCTGAATGCGTTCGGCCACGCGAATGGCGTCGCTAGGTTCGCGCAGTTCTTCCGCCAACACCACGAATTCGTCTCCGCCTGGCCGGGCTAATGTGTCGTCACCGAAAATGGGTTCTTTGTTCTCCCCCGATCGCGGGCGCGAAATTGTGTCAACACGCCGAAGGCTAGCGGTGAGGCGCCGGCCGATCTGAATGAGCAGATCATCTCCGGCAGCGTGGCCCAGGCTGTCATTGAAAACCTTGAATCCATCGATGTCGATGAACAGCACCGCGAATCTGAAATCCGCGTGGCGGCTCGAAGTGACCAGAGCTCTTCCGAGGCGGTCGAGAAGAAGCGTGCGATTGGCAAGATTCGTCAAACCGTCGTGGAATGCGTTGTGCGCCAGCATCTCCTCGGCTCGCTTGCGCTCCGTGATGTCACGGTTCACGACTACCAGTCCTTCGATTTCGCCTTTTGCTCCGCAAATGACGCTGGCGGTGGACTCAAGAACCAGCCACGAGCCGTTTTTGTGGCGGATGCGGTATTCCAGACGCTCGCCGCGACCCGTGATGCGGGCTTTCTCAGCGGCTCCGTGCACGCGAGCGCGGTCCTCTGGGTGGATCTGTTCCAGGGGTGACTCGGCCAGGTCGTCCTGGCTATACCCGAGGATCTTCTGGTACGCCGGGCTGTTATAGATGCGATTCCCTTTCTTGTTGACAACCGCAATCATGTCCGCGGCGTTTTCGCTGATGAGCTGAAAGAGTCGGTCGCGCTCTGCCAATTGGCGGCGCGTCCGCTGGAGTTGCAGGTTTTGATAGACCGTATAGATGTCGAACAGCAATACGAGGGCAGCCAGGCCACGAACCCACTCTCTTAGGTTCAAGGCATAAATTCTGTCGTTGCTTAGATGAAATCCGGGGAAAGTCAACGACAGGATGCCGAAGGTTAAGACCAGGGTGACGGTTACGGCAAATCCCCACAGCCACCACTCCCGACTCTCAACTTGGCTCAGGCGGGGTAAGACGGTCTCGGTGCTACTCGCGGGTTGACGTTCATCATGCACGTGTTCGTGGCCTGTTCAGTCCGTGGAAAGAGAATTGTCAACAAGGAAAATGAAGGGAAGGCCGAGTCCGTCTTTTCTCATATCTCAACCGCTGGTTCCTTTAATCGAGTACTCGCGATAATGTGAGTCAATCAGCAGGTCGACCGGCGGAATGCGAAGAAACTCACAGCCACCGCATCGTACTGTCGCGTCCGCCGCCACGCACCCGAATATATTTGCCAGTACCGGCCCCCCAACGACAGGGAGGAAGTACCGAACGAGCGAGCGCTGCCCCTGAAGTCTTAAGCATTTTCATTGCCAACGATCTTTGTGCCAACTGTGCTGAAAAACAACTCGGACCGGCGAATTCAGGCAACTGAGTGTCCAGAGTCTGGAATCCGGTCCAGATTCCGAGCGCCAGGATCTATTCATCGTCTCTGGGTGATTGCAGGGCGAGACGGATTTGGAGGATGGAGGAAAGGAGAGAAGGGTGTCAGGCGACTGGGCGGAACGGCCATCTGGAAGCCGCCACGACGGAAACATCACAACCGTTGGATTTCGCCTCTAAGAATCGGCAACTGGCCTGGCGTTACGCACTTTCGCCCTGTTTCTCAAGCTTCATCCTTGAGAGCAGTTGGTAGATTGTTGCGCGGCCGACTCCGAGAATCTCTGCCGCTCGGGCCTTGTTGCCTCCTACCCGCTCCAGCACACGCATGACATGACGTCTTGAAATCTCTTCGAGAGAAAAAAGAGCCTCATCTGTAGGCGATTGGTCGCTGGCCTGAGCTTGGATTCTATCGGGCAGCTCGTGAATATCAAGAAACTTACCATCCGCCATCATACAGGCGTTCCCGATGACACTCTCAAGCTCCCGAATGTTTCCCGGCCACGGATAGGTGGCCATTCGGCTCTGTGCTCTCCTGGTCAGGCCGGCAATCGGCTTCTCATATTCCTTTGCGAACTTCTCGACAAAGTATCTCTCGAGAAGTGGCAGGTCCTCGCGTCGATTTGTGAGCGCAGGTAAGCCGATCTCGACCACCGCCAGCCGGTAATAAAGGTCCTCACGAAACTTGCCTTCCCGCACCATCGTGCGCAGGTCGCGATTTGTGGCTGCGATGATCCGCAAATCTACTTCACGCGAGACAGTCGAGCCTACTCTTCGAACTTTATGGTCTTGTAACACCCGGAGCAATTTTGCCTGAGCACCCGGCGAAAGCTCCCCAATCTCATCGAGGAAGATAACGCCACAGTCTGCGCTCTCAAATAAGCCAGCCTTGTCCTGACTGGCACCAGTGAAAGCACCCTTCACATACCCAAATAATTCGCTCTCCACGAGACTCTCGACCAAGGCGGAACAGTTACAAACCACAAACCGGTCGGCCAAGGCTGGGCTGAGAGTGTGCAGTGCCCTCGCGACCAGTTCTTTGCCCGTTCCGGTCGCCCCCGTGATGAGCGCAGTTCTGAAGTGCGGAGCAACCCGGCGGATCTTCGCAAATACCTCAAGCATGAGCGGGCTGCGGCTGACGATCCCCTCGAATTGACAGGCTCGGACCAATTCATGGTCGAGCCCCAGCGTCTTCTGGCGTATCTCTGCTTCTGCCAGGAAGCCCGCAATTCGATGGCGAAGTTTCTGAAAATCAATAGGCCTTGGCAGATAGTCACAAGCGCCTTTTTGAACGGCCTCAACCGCAGAATCCTCCGAGTAATGATCCGAAACCAGGATCACGTTTACCGACGGATCGATGCGGACCATGCGTTCCAACAAATCCATCTCCGTGGCTTCCGGCGCGTTCAGATCAACCAGGACGCCTCTCGGTCGCACCCGCAAGAAGAGTTCGAAGCCGGCCTCGGGATCACTCGCGGTCAGTATCTCCAGTCCTTGCTGGGAAAGTGCGTCGGAAATCAACGCCCGGTTCTGCGGGTCGTCGTCGATCGCTAACAACTTGAACGAGCTAAGCTTGCTCATCTGACCCTGCCGAGCCAAGGGCTTCCTCCTTATCCGACATCGACTTACCACCTGTGTTTGGCGCACCTTAGTACTATTAGATGCGCACGAGCGCAAGAAGTCGAGTTTTCTGCGGTCGTCACAATCCACCAAAGGTTCCGAACCTATGGTTCAAGAGTTGGAGCGCGCGATTTGTTTTCGCTAGATGCTCTGACGATGACATTTCCGCTACTTAGCTGCCATTTCGGTCGCCGAACATAACGCGGGCTCAGGCGGAGCTGTTGCCCGACACGATTCTCGCAATCAACTGCTAATACTGGACTTCAGGGGACGCTTACCAAAGTGTAAAGCCAGAAAATGGCAAAGTATAAGTCAGCAGCGAGGCGGGATCGCGCAGGCGGCCATTTTGTTACGAAAACCGAACAGACCAAGAAAAAAGGCAGCCAGTGGCCCCCGGTGTTTTCGGGCAAGAACGGATTGCCCAAGGGCGTTGCTCGCACCTATAAGTGTCTATCCAGCAAACACTATTCCAGAACCCGTACCGCACGGCAGCATCGCAAGGGCATATCCAAACTAGACAAGTGAATGGCCTGCAGAATCTTAGGCACGTTCATCTGATTTGGTCGTCAACGTGCCAGTGCCTTTGGGAGATCTTATGAAAGAGCATGTTCAACTCGACGGCCTTCTCTTCACCAATGACACGCAAGTTTTGTCTGTAATGAATCAGATTCTGGAGAGCTTTGCAATCGATACTGAGGTTTGCGGCGAATTGGACTCTGCTTTGGACGCAGTCACTCACCGCAGGCTAGACGCTGTCATTGTGGATTGGGACGGCGGGTTCGATCCCACCCGCATCGTGAGAGCCACGCGCAAGTCATCCCCGAATAGCAATTCGACTATCGTCGCCATGGTCAATGGGCATTCAGAAACGCACGCCCTTCTGGTTGGCGCAAACTTCATGATTCACAAGCCCACGGACATCGATCATGCCCGGCGGTGTATGCGGGCCGCGTACGGAACCATGCTGCAAAATCGAAGACGGGCCGCTCGCGTTCCTGTCGACATAGCGGTGGTAGCGAGAGTCGCCGAAGTTGGAGAAATCCACGCCAGAATCAGCGACCTCAGCGTGGGCGGGCTGGCTCTTTACTGCAGCCAGCCGCTGCAAATCAATCGGGAGGTGTTGACGCAATTCTCGCTTCCGGGCACCACCGGCGTGATTCATGCAACCGGGAAGGTTGTAAACGCTAATGCCACAGGGCGGGCCGGGGTGCGTTTTTCGTTTGTTCCAGAGGACGATCGTAATTTGCTGGAGAATTGGTTGGCAGTTGAGTTGGCTAAATTGGAGAAAGCTGAGATGCCCACTGGTGACGGCGAAAACGAAGGAAAGTGAAGAAGAGAAAGCGTCTGCGCCTCCCGCGGTTCAGCCATTCTCAAGAAATTTAGACCTCCGAACTCCAGGGAAGACGTGATCTTCAGCGTGGCATTTGGAAACGTGCCGTGATCAGTCTCATCGTGTTCAAGTCCATCGCATGCTTGCTGGTCGAAATTGCACGAGCACACCAATGATGCTTTACGAAACGCCGCGTGGTGTCCAAGAGCAAGACGATATTCCGAGAAAGATACGAACACTGACAGCGCACATCAAACACGCACTTACCTAAATCTCGCACGTAAGTCACGAGCGGGCTTCATCTTGCGACGTTTCTAAGTGCAAACAGAGTTTGGCGCTGATCGTGCAACACCTGCACGTGCCGAAGTTTCCCAAATATACGCTCTCCCCGGCTTGACGTTGCCACGCGAAACATGAGCTCTTCGGCCATTAGAAGTCGCGATCGGGAAACTACACATATCTTGGTCTTGGCTAGGAGAGCCATTTGAATTTGAGGTAACAGCAATGCGACCCAGAATTCTCGCGCGGATAGTTTTTTCTCTAGCTGCAGTAGTGTCTTCGGCGCAGCAGTACTCAGCGCCGATGGCTCCACAGAGCGCCATGACGCTGCCACAGGCCTATTCGAACTATGCCGCGCGACCACTGACCTTTGAGGCGAATCAGGGTCAGACGGGTTCTCCGGTGAAGTTTCTGTCCCGGGGCAAGGGATACTCTGCGTTTCTCACTGCGGGTGGAATGGTGCTCTCTCTCCGTCCGGCCAAAGCTGCGGCACGACCGACGGCCAGCCTCGCTGCGAACAACAAATCCCAGAAGTCTGTAAACACCACACTGCAATTCAAGCTGGTGGGAGCAGCGCAGAATCCGGCCGTCGTGGGAGAGGATCCCCAGCCCGGCAAAGTAAATTACTTCATCGGGAGAGATCCTGCCAAGTGGCACACCAATGTGCCGACCTACGCCCGAGTCCGGTACAAAAATGTGTACCCGGGCATTGATCTGGTCTATTACGGAAGCCATCAGCAATTGGAGTACGACTTTGCAATCTCGCCGGGCGCAGATCCAGGCCGGATTCAATTCGAAGTCACGGGAGCCAGTCAGACGGAACTGGATGTGGAAGGGAATTTGGTGTTGCAGACCAGCAGTGGAGAACTCCACTTCCAGAGCCCAGTGGTCTATCAGGAATTCAACGGAGCGCGCGTGCCGGTGTCGGGTGCCTATGTGATGAAAGACTCGACGCACATCGCGTTCCAGGTTGCTCAGTATGATCTCAGTAAGCCGCTCGTCATCGACCCTGTGCTGGTGTACTCCACCTATTTGGGTGGAAGCGGCGATGATCAACCTTCAGGCATTGCCGTAGACAGTGCCGGCAGCGTTTACCTTGCCGGCTACACAGATTCAACTGACTTTCCTTTGGCCACGCTAAAATCGCTTCCAGCTGGGTCTACGCATGTTTTTGTCGCCAAATTCGACCCCACCGGGTCAAACCTCGTATATGCAGACTACATCGGTGGCGACAGCCAGGATTATGGCTACGCACTCGTGCTGGACAGCGCCAACGACGTATACGTCACGGGCAGCACGGCCTCGAGTAATTTTCCGGTGGTCAATTATCCCTATCAGGGCACCTATCCGGGATCGTTCAATGGTTTTCTGAGCAAGGTTTCCGCCGACGGCTCTTCGCTGTTGTACTCAACCTATCTTGGGGGAAATGGTTCGGACCAGCCCGCCAGCATCGCGATCGACAGTGTAGGAAGCGTCTTGGTTGCTGGAAACACTTCATCCACGAACTTTCCCGTGGCCAATGCCTATCAGGCTACGGCAAGTGCTAACCAAGGTGGCGTGTTCGGCAACTACGGCTTTCTAACCAAGTTCAGCCCCGACGGATCATACCTGGTCTACTCTACCTATTTCGCGGGTAACTCAAATGTGCCTTACGCCTGCGGCGGCACTCCTAGCGACCCTCTGTGTATCTGGCCTACCCCTTATAGCGCGATCAAAGGAATCGCGCTGGATGGCAGCGGCAATGCCTATGCTGCCGGTACTACGAACACCTACAATTTTCCTACTACGCCAGCCGCATATCTCACGACGGACTCGACACAACTGAACGACACGGTCGGATTTGTGAGCAAGTTCAGCAGCTCGGGAACCCTGGATTACTCCACATACTTTTATGAATCCAGCGGCACTCTGACCAACGTCAATGCCATTGCCGTGGATGGTTCGGGCTCCGCGTATGTCACTGGGACGGCTTTCAGTGACGGCACGTTTCCCATTACGTCCACCACCATCTGCGATCCTGGCGTTTCCGGATCTGCCTGTAGCTATGCTTTTGTCACCAAGTTCGATTCCACAGCTTCGACCTTGCTGTATTCGACGTTCCTGGGCCCGAACAACAACGCCAACCCACAGGCGATTGCACTCGACGCCAATAATGATGCCTACGTACTGGCGTCTACCTCGAGCAATACGTTCGGGATCGTCAATGGCATAGAAGGTTATTCAAACGGAGACGACCTGCTGCTGGTGGAGATTGATCCCGCGACCAGTACAGAGCTGTTTGCCACGTACCTGGGCGCGAGCGCAGATGAATTCCCCGCTGGAATCGCTCTCGACTCCAGCGGCAACCTCTACATTGCCGGGTCCACCGATTCAAGCGACCTCCCAGTGACGCAAGGAGCTTTCCAAACTATGCTGGGAGGCGGCACTGATGCCTTTGTGATGAAGATCGGACCGAACTCGGCACCATCCGTATCCCTCAGTCCAAATTCTCTACAGTACCCCTCGCTGGCGGTAGGCTCGACCAGCCCAGCGCAGACCGTTCTGCTGCGCAACATGGGCAGCTCGCCGCTGGCAATTTCATCGATCACGGCGACCGGAGATTTTGCGGAGTTGGATAATTGCGGAACCAGCGTATCGGCTGCCGGCAGTTGTACTTTGTCTGTGACCTTTACGCCCACCACCGCGGGGACCCGCTTAGGGTCAATCCTGATGCAGGATAATGCAGCGGGATCACCCCATGTCATCAATCTGAGCGGCATCGGCTCCGGTCCGGTTGCGACACTGAACCCCGGCAGCCTGACTTTTTCCGCTCAACCGGTGGGCACCTCCAGTGCGGCGCAGGCTGTGATCCTCGCCAACAGCGGGAATGCTGCGTTGAGCATCAGCAACATTCAGATCACCGGCGACTACTCGCAGACCAACAATTGTCCAGCCACCTTGGCCGCCAGCTCCAGTTGCACAATTAACGTCACATTCTCGCCTACCGCTTCCGGTACTCGCAACGGTAGTCTCACCGTCAGTGACAACGCTCAGGGCAGCCCTCAAGTTGTGAATCTTGCTGGCGTCGGCACTGATTTCAGCCTGGCTAGTTCTCCAGGCAGCGCCACCATCCAACCTGGCTCGGGGGCAAACTACACCCTGACCGTCTCCCACGTTGGCGGATCCTTTGCCAATGCGGTCAAACTGACCTGCAGCGGGCTACCGGCACAAACTTCCTGCAGCTTATCGCCCAATGCCGTGACTCCGGGCGCCAGCACCGCCTCCTCCAGGTTGACTATTACCTCGACCGGAACCGCAGCGCAGGCGTCTCCGAGTGGTTCGCGAAGCGCCCCGATTTATGCGGTCTGGATTCAGATTCAAACAATTGGTTTATTTGGATTAGTGCTGGTCGCGTCGAAGGGCCCATCTAGGAAAACGCGCGGGCTTGTTGTTGCGGCACTCTTGACTATGGCTTTAATCTTCATGACCGCATGCGCCGGAGGAACGGGTATCGCGCCGACGCCTCAGACCGGAACTACGCCTGGAACCTACACCATCACAGTCACAGGCACTTCGGGCAATCTGCAACACTCGCTGCCTGTGACTCTTATCGTTCAGTAAGAATCTGGGAAGAAGTGATCCCGCTAGTTGCACTCGATCATGTTCTGAGTTACCCCTTCCAAGCTCACTAGAGAGTTCGCGACTAAAGGAAAACTCCAGAACCGGCTGTGATGCTTACGCATATAGTAAGCCGCGAAGATGGACCCTGCACTCTTTGCTGACGCCACAGCGTACGCGCGCCCAACCGTCGGATGAGTTCCATAGAGGTACGCGGACTGAACCTCGACATTACAGACGCCTTTCTTACCAGCCAACCAATTCTGTCGGGCAAACAATGTGGTGTAGGAATCGGCAAAGGTGCTGGCCGATGAGACAAAAGACAAACTAACGAATTTCTTATCGATGGGATGAACTTCTGCACTCCGGGGCGCCGAAGCCAGTACCGTGGGCGTGATCATCGGGGCGCTCGTTCGCATGATGCTACTGGGAGCTTCGGGAAGTTCGGCCGCCACTGAGGTCGTAGCCAACGCCATCAAGACAAATGCGGTGAGGACGATCGACTTTAGGAGTGTTCCTCCAGTGACCGTCACCGGTGCGACTCGAGTGCGAGCGGTTAGGCTTTCGTAGGTACGGGAGTTCATGACCTGAAGATTACGCCCGGACCCAGCAGCGCACAATCGTAACATCGTAATGAGAAGTAATAGACGCTAGTAACACTTGGTAATTACCCGTTTGTGCCATTGGCGTTTCAGCTCGCTGTGCAAACCGTTGCAACATATTGTTCCAGCGTCATGCTGAGCGTGAGCAGAAGAAGGCCTTCACAACTTTGAATACAAAGTTCGCCGTGAATTGCAAAGATCGAGAAATCTTCGCCTGTGATGCGAACGCGCCAGCCGAGGAGGCAGTTTTGGGTAGGATGCGTAGAGGGGAACTCTTATGATCCTTACTGAGCCAAAATTGCGCGGTCAGGCCGAAAGAATGGAGAAAGCGTGGTCATCCTGCTGATGGGAGTATCGGGCGCGGGGAAGACGACGGTCGGACATTTGCTGGCGTCCGAACTGGGATGGGACTTCGTGGACGGAGACGATTACCATCCGGCGGCGAATGTGGAGAAAATGAGGAACGGAATGCCGCTCACCGATGCCGACCGTGGTCCGTGGCTGGAGACTCTGCATGCGCTAATTGTCGGCTGGATTGAAGCGGAAGAGAATGCAGTACTCGCTTGTTCGGCATTGAAGCGAGAGTATCGAGAAAGGTTGCGGATCGCGCCTGAAGTGCATCTAGTCTATCTGCGGGCCGCACCGGAGGTGCTTCAGCAGCGGTTGCGCGCACGGCACGGGCATTTCATGACGGAAAAAATGCTCGAGAGCCAACTGGAGACGCTGGAAGAGCCGGAGCACGTAGTGGCGGTCAATGTCGATCAGTCCCTCACGCAGATTGTGGCAGAAATTCGGGCGAGGTTGCGGTCGTCGGGAAACTCCAGCCCATAGTAGTGGACCGGAAGGCTGGGCATCCTCACCGTTTGACGGCACTCTCCACAAGCGATTCCTGGGGCACCGACTTCAACCGGCTCAGAGCCGCGACTGGCCGGGCGAACGGTATTGGGCTGTCCTTGCTATAGGCGCGCAGCAAGTGATACGTGATGAGCAATTGCGTGAGGGCCAACGGATCGCTATGCCGGACCTCGCTGCCATCGTTGTAATCGCCAAACTGATCGGCGCGCAGCGGCCGCAGATCGGGCAGATGTTTCCAGATCGCTTGTTCTAGTTGAGCAGTCTGTTCCTGGCTGACGCTACCGTCCACCTCAAGAAATTCCACAGGACGTCCGCAATCACGCCCGAGGGCAAGGCGAATCCCGGCAGGCTGGCCATTCTTATGGTTCACCAAGTAAGTAAGGTCGGGATGGGGAATGGTGGGACGTAGCACTAGATGAACATTCAAGTGGCCGTCGGCTTGATCCGATCCCACACCGTTCTCCGGATAAAAGCGGACGACAATGTCTGCGAATTCACGCTGTGGACGGATGAAGTCCCGCGAATCCGGCTCGCGCCGTTCCATTTCCGCCAATACTTGCTCGGGCACATAGCCGCGTTTCGCCGTGTCCCGCTTGATCTTCCACAGGCGTCTCATGTCCTCGGGAGGATCGAGAAACACTTTGACATCATAAAATTGCCGCATCGCGGGCGTGTGAAATCCCAGCAAACCTTCGACGATGACGAACTCACGCGGTTCCACATACTCGGGCCGCACCAGCGATCCGGTGCTGTGGTCATAAACCGGCTTCAGCATGGCCTGCCCGTAGTGCGCCCGCTCCAAGTGCAACTCCAGAATGTCGAGAAAATTGCAGTCGGGATGCAGCGGAGTGATGTTCAGACGCGCCCGCTCGGCGCGGTCGTACTTGTGATAATCGTCGGCGCACACGTGTGTCACGCGGTCCGCACCAAGGAGACGAGTCAAGCCGCGAGTGATGGTTGTTTTGCCCGCGGCGCTGTCGCCGACAATGCCGAGCAGGATTGGTCTTCTTTTCATTGCGTCTCCTTGCTCCGCAACGGCTGTATGCCGCTTGCGGATCCCGCTTCGGCGTCTCCCTCAAGCCCGCCTTGAAAGACGCGGCTCTGGCGCACGTCACTAGCGGCAATGCGAGCCAGTTGCTCTCTGCCGATGCGTCCGCCTTCACTGACCAGACGGCTCGCTTGACGAAGCTTGATTCGGTCAATGGCATTGCGCACGCTGCGGGCGTTAGCAAATTGTGGCTGCTTCATTCGCAATTCTAGGTATTCCACAAACGCCCCTCGCGCTTCGTCGTCAAAGCTGTATTTCTGCTCGCGCAGCATCACCTCGGCGATCGTCGTCAGCTCCTCCAAGGTATAGTCGGGAAAGCTGATGTGGTGCGCCACACGGGATCGAAACCCTGGATTGTATTGAAAAAAAGTTGCCATTCGATCCTGATAGCCGGCCAAGATCACGACCAAATCTTCACGCTGATTTTCCATCGCCTGCAATAACATCTCAACCGCTTCCTGACCATAGTCGCGTTCATTTTCCGGACGGTACAGGTAATACGCTTCGTCAATAAACAGTACCCCTCCCATAGCCTTTTTCAGAATCTCTTTTGTCTTGGGAGCAGTGTGGCCAACATATTGGCCCACCAGATCGTCGCGGGTAGCGACCACCAGGTGACCTCGGCGCAGATAGCCGAGGTGGTGGAGGATCTTAGCCATGCGCATCGCGACGGTAGTCTTGCCGGTGCCAGGATGACCGGTAAAAGACATGTGCAGCGTGGGACGCTCGTTGGAGAGCCCAACCTTTTCGCGCAAACGAGTTACCAACAGCAACGATGCTACCCGCCGGATGTAACTCTTCACCGGCGTGAGGCCAACTAACTCGCGATCGAGTTCATCCAAAAGTTCGTCGAGATTCGAATCCCGATGGGCTGCACCAATGTCGACGAGGCTCTCCTCAGGCCCTGGGATAGGCGCTGCATCCACGACGGAATCTGTATCCAGTTTGTGCATGGCATTTGCCGCGCTCTAATTCGCTGACCTGCTCCTCGATCGAATGGTGTACTGAATGCGGCGATCCTGCGCTTCGGTGCGGTCCAAAATAAAGCCGGGCTCATCCTCGGGCCGCTGCACAATGAAACTCAACATCGTTGTTTGCCGGCCTTTGGTGCGGTCATAGCCATTCAGTTTGATGTAATGCTGCGGGAATGCCTTGCGGCATTCCTCGAGGCGCTCCATCGCCTGGTGCAGGTCTTGCAGGTCAAACATCGGAAGCCCCCACATTTCCCAGTACGAGTTTCGGGGATGAGGGTCATCCGTGTGCTCGATCGAGAACGCCCAGCCGTTATCGAAGCAGTACCGCACCTGCGCCTTGATCTGTTCTTCCGTAAAGTCGGGCAAGTAAGAAAACGTTCCTTGTGTAATGCGCATGATTCCTCTCTATTCGCGGCACCGCCTCATACAAGCGGCGGGGCTTATGCAACGGTGACCGTGCCGACCGCATCGGGTACGTCAGTTGATTCAAAGTCGTAAGTGACGTCCTTCCAGATATCCAGCGCCTTGCGCAGTTCCGGCGACCAGCGGGCAGCCTTGTTCAAGATTTCCGGGCCCTCGTTGAGGAAGTCGCGCCCTTCGTTGCGGGCCTGGATCATCACTTCGGTGGCCACGCGATTGGCCGTTGCCCCTTGGGCGATCCCGTCGGGATGGCCAATTGTGCCTCCGCCGAATTGCAGCACCACATCTTCGCCAAGAAGGTGCAACAACTGATGCATCTGCCCCGCGTGAATGCCGCCGGAAGCGACCGGCATCACTGCCGGCAGCGACGCCCAATCCTGCTCGAAATACAGTCCTTGAGATAGATCGGCATCGATCTTGTTCGATCGCAACGTGCTGTAATAGCCGCGAATCGCATTGGGATCGCCCTCCAGCTTGCCAACCACGGTGCCCGCGTGAATGTGGTCCACTCCCGCCAGCCGCATCCATTTGGCGATCACGCGGAAATTGACGCCGTGCGTTTTCTGCCGCGTGTAGGTTCCATGACCGGCGCGGTGCAGATGCAGAATTACTCCATTGCGCCGCGCCCACTTGGCCATCGACTGAATCGCGGTATAGCCGATCGTGAGGTCGATCATCACAATCACTGTCCCGAGATCTTTAGCGAAGTCAGCGCGTTCGTACATTTCCTCCATAGTTCCGGCAGTTACGTTCAAATAATGTCCCTTAATCTCGCCGGTCGAGGCCGTGGCGCGATTGACCGCTTCCATGCAAAACAGAAAGCGATCGCGCCAGCGCATGAAAGGCTGGCTGTTGATGTTCTCGTCATCTTTGGTGAAATCGAGTCCGCCGCGCAGCGCTTCATAAACCACGCGTCCATAATTGCGGGCAGAAAGACCGAGCTTAGGTTTTACGGTGGCGCCTAGCAACGGACGCCCGAATTTATTCAGGTACTCTCGCTCCATCACGATCCCGTGAGCTGGACCCTGAAACGTTTTTGCATAGTGCGGAGGAATTCGCATATCTTCCAGGCGCAGAGACTTGAGCGCCTTGAAGCCGAACACGTTGCCGATAATCGAAGAAGTCAGGTTCGCGATCGAACCTTCTTCGAAGAGATCGATATCGTAGGCGATGTAAGCGATGTACTGGTCAGTGCCGGGCACGGGATCGACTCGGTAGCACTTCGCTTGATAGTGCTCGTAAGGAGTCAGTCGATCCGTCCAAACTACGGTCCATGTTGCCGTCGAAGACTCGCCGGCCACCGCTGCCGCAGCTTCAATGGGATCCACGCCCGCTTGCGGCACCAGACGGAAGGCGCACAAAATGTCGGTGGCCTTCGGTTCGTAATCCGCCTCGTAGTAACCCATTTCCGCGTACGGCGTGATGCCCGCGGCCCAACGGCTCTTTTTCTTGCCGGAGTTGTTGCTACCAGCCATTTCGTCTCCCTATAAAAATCACTAAGTTTCTGCGACCGTTGCTGCTGGTCCAGATCACGAATGTTTTGAATTCACCGAAGTGGAGGGCGTGCGCTGTTCCAGACGGGAGCCGGGCTGGTTGGCCCGGCCGCACCTTCGCTCGTACTTCTTTGCGATACTGGCTCTCGAAATCGTTCCGGATGGTTCGCCGGCTGTCGTCGCCTGCGTAAATGATTAAGGCAATTCCCGTTCCAATGTTGTTTCAATTCTTGTGATGGCAGACGTCGAGTTCTTAAGTACGTGTTGTTTCTATCGGTTGGGGCTTGCACGCGAGGAGGGAACGAGGAAAGTGAGGACTTTGCTAGCCGCTCATATGAGACTTTTCGGTCCCATATGAGCAATGGTTGATGTCACGTAAGTCATTGCTCAGCAATGTATTATTGGTCAATTAATGGATAGTGACAATATCATCTCATAAGTGGGTCATATTAGTCTCTATGCTGCACCCTTAACGGACGATGCGTTAACTTGTACTTTGCGAGCAAGCGATGAAACGTTCTCCGCGGAATTTTCGCCAGTGTGGCAGCCCGGGAGACATTTCCATCTGCCTTCACTAAATAGCTAGCTAAGGCTTCCCGCTCAAACTGCTCAATCGCGCGAGCTTTGCTCGGCATGAATCCCATCTGCGGTTTGAACGGGACCAGATCTTGAACATGAAGCGGAAGATGCTCGGCCTCCACAGTTGCAGAAGAGGATAAGACAACAGCGCGCTCAATAATGTTTTCTAGTTCGCGAAGGTTGCCCGGCCAGGAATAGTTCCTCAACAGAGCAAGTGCTTGCGGTGCGATGCTCTCGACTTTTTTGTTGACCTTGGCTCGGGCTCGCTGCAAGAAATATTCCGCGAGGAACGGAATGTCTTCAATCCGCTCGCGGAGGGGCGGCAGAGTGATGGAGAACGTGTTGATGCGGTAGAACAGATCTTCGCGAAACGTGCCTTCGCGAATGGCGGTTTCCAGATTCCGGTTCGTCGCGGCGACAATTCTTACCGAAACCTTTCGCGTCCGCATGTCACCGACGGCGCGAATCTCGCCCGTTTGCAGCGTGCGCAGAAACTTAGCCTGGATCTCCAGCGACATGTCACCAATTTCATCGAGGAACATGGTGCCACCGTCGGCCTTTTCGAACAATCCCTTGCTGTCGTTATAAGCGCCCGTAAAAGCGCCGCGGCGGTAGCCAAAGAGTTCGCTCTCCAGCAGAGCGGGAGACAATGCCGTGCAGTTTAATGTGACCAGCGGATGATTGCTGCGTGTGCTGTTACGATGGATGGCGCGGGCTACAAGCTCTTTCCCGGTTCCGCTTTCGCCGCGGATCAGGACAGTCGTCGGTGTCGGAGCAACCTTCGAAATTAGTGATGAGATCTCTCTCATCTTCAGGTTATTGCCAATGATGAACTCGCCTTCCGCCCGGGACTCAAGTTCGCGCAGGGCAAGCTGGTATTGATCTTGGAGAGATTCGGATTGATCCTTTTTGCGCGCAAAGGCGGATATGAAGCGGGCGGTCTTGCCGCCGAGAACCTCCGTCCCGTGGGGCCGCAGGCGGTAGACCTCGCGAGCGATGTCGGGATCGCCCGTGACATCGATGATGAGATCGGCCGCATCGGCTTTCAGAAATTTTCTGTAGTTGGCAGCAACCGGTAAGCCTAGTTCGTGAGCGAGCACGATGCCAGGCGCGCCTTCATCTTTGTCGGCGACTCCGACAATCTCGATGCTCGGATCGTTATGGAATAGTTCCACCAAAGCTCTTCCACCACGTCCGGCCCCGATGAGAATGATTCGCGTCATGGGTTTCTCGAGTTAAAGATGGTTCAAGGGGAGATGTCAGAATCCGCGGAGTGAAGACCTCTCCAGAAATCGGTAATCTCCGCGCCAGGCGCGTATTCTACCGCATCTATACCGCCGCTGTTAGACCCTGCTAGACATCGGGTTCGTCAAGCTCGGTGCGCTCGGCCACCCGTAGGTCCAGCGGCAAGTTGAACTTCAAGAGAGCGGCTTGACCATTTTGCAGCCGCATCTCGCTCAGCGCACCGTTATCGATCGAAGGAAATACGGTGCGGTATTTCGATAGCGGCACCGCGAGTAACTCGCAGAGTGCAACGCGGATCAAGGTGTTATGCGTAACGATTAGAACGCGTCCGCCCGAATGCATCCTCTCGATCTCTTTGAAACATTCGGTGCATCGCTGCACGACATCTCGAGGGTCTTCACCGCCGGGCAGGTGATGGGAAACGGGGTCAGACTGAAACGCAGCGAAGGCCTCCGGCAAAGATTGTCTGATCTCCGTGTCAGTCAATCCTTCGGCCTGACCGAAATCAATCTCCCTCAGCCTGGAGTCAACGCGAGCCGTTATGCCGGTCGCAATCTCCGACGGCCCAGCTGTTTCGCGGGCGCGACGCAATGGCGATACCCAGATGGCCGCAAGCTCGGCCCCCGCCGCCCATTTAGCGAGCTGCTCCGCCTGCTCCAGGCCGCGTGGGCCGAGCGGGATGTCGGTGCTTCCAGCGTAACGATTCTCGGAATGCCAGATCGTTTCACCGTGGCGAACGAGCACGAGACGAGTCACTATCCGGTCCTCTTTTCCGCATATTCACGAAGTTGCGGTCGGATCCAACCGCGGCGCGCCAATTCGTCCACCAGGTGCAAATATGGCTCGTGAAAACGAGCGGAGCGATCCGAGCGAGGAGCGATCACTTCGCGAATGTGTATCATTTCACGGGCGACTTGCGACATACATCGGCCCTCGGAGGCGGCAAGTACGGCCATCCCCATGGCGGGCTCCGCATTGTCAGGCAGTCGAACAGGCCGTCCTAGAATATCGGCTCGAAGCTGGCACCAGTAGTGGCTACGGGTTGCACCGCCGGTGAAAGTTAAATCGCCCTCGATGGGTGCTCCCAGCATATCGAGAGAATCGAAGCAGAGCCGCTCCACGAATGCTACTCCCTGCAGCAGCGCGGCGTAGAGATCAATCTCATCAACGGGAGTGCCAAGGATAAATCCCTCCGCATCCGGCGCAGTGAAAGGGAAGCGCTCACCATGGGATACCAAGGGATACGCAACAACGGTAGCTGGTTCTCGAAGCTCAGCTTGTGCGCTTAATGCATCGAGATCGCGTCCGGCAAATCGCTGAGTGAGCATTCCAGCCCCCACGCTGGAGGCCCCTCCGGGCAACCAGTTGCCATCGGGAGAGCGGTGCGAATAGACGACTCCCGCGGGGTCACGAATCAAGCCCGCGGTCACGCCTTTAATCACAAGAGTAGTGCCCAGCACTGAGTTCCAACTTCCGACGTCGAGTGCCCCAGCCGCGATCTGGGCGGCGCATCCGTCCGTCATGCCGGCGATGATCGGCGTTCCGGCGGGGATGCCAGTGAGGTCCGCAGCCTCCCGGCAGACCGTCCCAATCTGCGTCCCAGAGCGTACAACCGTAGGCATGATGCAATCAGGAACGCCGAGAGCATCGAGAACCTCGTGCGGCCAAGTCTCATGGATGAGATCGTAACCAGTCTTCAGCGAGTTGCTTGAATCCGATGCAACCTCGTGGCCCGCAAGCCGACGATTAATGAAGTCGGCCTGGTGAGCCAGACGAGCGGGGGGATGCAAGGTCTGATTTTCGCGCAGCAGCCAGAGCAGCTTGGGCAGTGCCCACGAAGTCTGCATGCGGTATCCGAGCGAAGCCCATGTGGAGGCGCCAGCGTCGTTGACGAGGCCTAATTGGTTAATCGCGCGGGCGTCGTCGTACATGAGGCCCTTCGTTAGCGGCTTGCAGGATCGGTCGACGAGCAGAATCGTGCCGGAAGTGCCGTCTACCGCCAGACCCCGAACGGACGAGGCTGAAAATCCGCCCAGCGCCGCGCGGCATGCCGAAATTGTAGCTTGCCACCACTCCTCGGGATCCTGTTCATGGCGGGCACCGGCGCGGTGCGCGGTCAGAGGGTGAGAGCCTTGGCCGACAACGACACCAGAACTGGATACAGCAACTGCGCGAACGCTTTGCGTGCCAAGATCAATGCCAAGCCAGTAGCCTTCACCCCCTGGGTCAGGAGTTGCACTGCGAATCTCTTTATGGGCTTCGGGCTTCAGATTCCTCCAGGCTTGTCCGTTAAAAGTCCTCACCAAGTAGAAGATCCGGGCCAATTAACGCTCCCGGATCGTCATGTGCTAATTCTTACACATTGCGATCTCATTGCTTCAGGAGCAACGGCCGTCGTCGGTATACGGATCTTCGATGTGTAAAGCTGCAGCTGCAGGTTGAATCTTTCGTAACTGTTATCGAAGTAGTTAAGCTGTGCTATAATAACTTTAACGCTACAGCCACGGTTTGCTCGTGACGCGGTGATCCTGTTGGATCAAGATGCATCTCCGCTTTTCCTGCCCGCCGTTTATTCAGCGCCAAATCAAAACATAAGGGCGGCCCAGGAACTCACGACAAGTGTATTCGGAGTTTGATTAAGCCCCTCCAGAAAGAAAATTACGAATGACAAGCTTTACGGAACTACCGCTGTCTTCTGCTTTGCAGCAGAGGCTGGCGACAGCTCAATTTATTAATCCTACGCCAATCCAAGAGCAGGCTATTCCTTGCGCCCTTGATGGCAAAGACGTGCTGGCAACGGCACAGACTGGTACCGGCAAGACGCTGGCTTTTCTGATCCCGGTGATCGAAATGTTGCAGCGTGAGCCGTCGCAGAAAGTGCGCGTACTGGTTTTGCTGCCCACGCGCGAACTAGCGATTCAGGTCAGCGAAGAATACGAAAAACTGCGCGGCAAGGAACTCTCGAAAGCCGCGCTGATAATCGGTGGCGTCTCCGAGAAGGCACAGATTCAGGCGGTGCGCGCCGGATCTGCTCTGGTGATCGCAACTCCGGGACGTTTGCAGGACTTCATCAGCCGCAAGCTGATTGACTTGCGCGAGATTAAGATTCTGGTGCTCGATGAGGCTGATCGCATGCTCGACATGGGATTTCTGCCCGCGATCCGCCGCATCCTTGCAGTGTTGCCTCAACGCCGGCAGACGTTATGCTTCTCGGCCACAATGGAGCAATCCGTTGCGGGCCTGGTGCACGATTCCATGCGGGATCCCGTACGCGTGGCGATCGGTTCGGTGCTGAAGCCGGTCGAAAGTGTTCGGCTGCAGGCCTATGAAGTGCGCCCGGCCGAAAAACCCGATGTCCTGCGACAACTGCTTTACGCCGAGAAGGGTCAGACGCTAATCTTCGCTCGCACCAAACGAGGCACAGAACGGCTGGCTAAGGAATTGGTGCGCGAAGGTTTTTCCGCGGCGATGATTCACGGCGACCGTTCGCAATCCCAGCGTAACGGAGCGCTCAGCGGATTTCAGCAGGGACGCTATCAGGTGCTGGTCGCAACTGACGTGGCCGCCCGTGGCTTGCACATCGACGACGTCGCGCACGTGATCAACTACGACCTGCCCAAGATGGCCGAGGACTTTATCCATCGTGTTGGACGGACCGGCCGCGCCGGATCGGAAGGGCTGGCTTCCAGCTTGGTGGCCGGTGCCGAGGTCATCGAACTCCGTCACATCGAACGCGCCCTGAAGCTGCGCATCGAGCGCAAGCAGGTGGATTGGTCGAACGCAGAGCGGCGGGAAAGCGCCGTCCAAAATACGCTGGCTAGCCGGACACTGATCAGGATGCCGGGCGAAGTTTTCGCCTGAGACTTGTCTGGGTCTAACAGTGGGGACCAGCAAAGAGGCGTGCCTGGAAGGCACGCCTTCAATTCTTATATCTCGAGAACGATGTTACGGTTCCGTCTTTTCTGGACTGCGTTCGCGGGGAATGCTGGAAATATCGCCGTCGTCGGCTCCCATTTGGAAAAGAGCGGCCTGCTCGGCGGCGTGCTTTTGCAACTCGCTTAAATCCAGGTCGCTCGAATCGCTCGATGTTCCCGAAGGTTCTTCGGTTTTGCGTTGAATCCTGCGCTCGGCTTTATCGCGTTGTTTCTGCTGCCGCGTGTGTTCTTTCTGGCGTTTGGTAAAACTTGATCGACCTCGTCCTGGCATTGCCCGTCTCCCATTGTCAATTTTTGCAATC
>Ga0181536_10000512_pt1 | contig 46924 bp, 44 predicted proteins | sample PEATcosm2014_Bin_41_FD_121105 | JGI IMG/M metagenome (GOLD analysis project Ga0181536, IMG submission 121105) | Peatland microbial communities from MTU Mesocosm Facility, Houghton, MI, USA - PEATcosm2014_Bin17_60_metaG | ecosystem: Environmental > Terrestrial > Soil > Wetlands > Peat | place...
GGACGACCTTCTTGGAACCTTGGCCTTCAGCCGGCCGCCACCGCTCGGGCCATGAGTGTTTCGTGAAAAACGGCATTCCGGTGGTCAGGACAAACGCGTCAGGTCAAAATGAGAACTGCTGCCTCGCGGCACCCCGTCTTGCGGCGCGCCCGCGACCGGCCTAAATCTGCCCGCTTATCAGCCGTTCCGTCGGCAAACGTCCACCCGGGAGAGAACCATGTTCAAGGGATCGCTCGTCGCGTTGATCACCCCCATGCGAGAGGACGGGTCGGTCGACGAGAAAGCCTACGCCGAATTCGTGGACTGGCAGATCAAGGAAGGCACCAACGGCGTCATCCCGGTGGGCACCACCGGCGAGAGCCCGACGCTGTCGCATGCCGAACACCACCGCGTGGTCGAAATCGCCGTCGCGGTCGCCACGGGCCGGGTTCCGGTGATCGCCGGCACCGGTTCGAACAGCACCGAAGAGGCGATCGAACTCACCCGCCACGCCAGGGAAGCCGGCGCGGACGCGGCGCTGATCGTCACGCCGTACTACAACAAGCCGACGCAGGAGGGCATGTATCTGCACTTCAAGGCGATCGCCGACTCGGTCGACATACCAATCATTATCTACAACATCCCACCCCGCAGCGTGGTCGACATGAGCGTCGAGACGATGGCGCGGCTGGCCAAGCACAAGAACATCATCGGCGTGAAGGACGCGACCGCGAACCTCGTGCGCCCGCTGCACACGCGCCGCGCCTGTGGCGACGATTTCTGCCAGTTGTCGGGCGAGGACCACACCGCGCTCTCATTCAACGCCGCCGGCGGCGTCGGTTGCATCAGCGTCACCGCCAACGTCGCGCCCCGCCTGTGCAGCGACATGCAAGGCGCCTGGGCCGACGGCCGTTTCAAGGAGGCGATGGCGATCCAGAACCGGCTCGTTCCGCTGCACGATGCTTTGTTCGCCGAAACGAGTCCGGGCCCGGTGAAATTCGCCGCCTCGCTGCTGGGCAAGACCACCGAGCGCTGCCGGCTGCCGCTGGCGCCGCTGATGGGGCCGACCCGGGAGCGTGTTCGTGCCGCGATGGCCGAGGTTGGGCTGCTGAACTAACGCCCCAGGGCGTATCATGGCCGAGGCGAAGAAGAAGGGCCTGATCTCGCACGGCGTCGCCGCGCAGAACCGCAAGGCGCGCTACGACTACACCATCAAGGAAATGGTCGAGGCCGGAGTTGTGCTGAAAGGCGCCGAGGTCAAGTCGCTGCGCCTCGGCCGCGCCACGCTCACCGATGCCTGGGCCGGCGAGCGCGACGGCGAGATGTGGATCTTTAACCTGTATATCCCCGAATATCAGGGCGGCGTGCTGTCGAAGTTCGAGCCGAAAGCGCCGCGAAAATTATTACTGAAGAAGAAGCAAATCGCCTCGCTGCTGGGTCAGGTCGCGAAGAAGGGCGTTTCGCTGGTGCCGCTCGACATTCATTTCAACGAGCGCGGACGCGCCAAGGTGCTGCTGGGCGTCGGCGAAGGGCGGCAAAAGCAGGACAAGCGCGCGGCGATCGCCGACCGCGACTGGAAGCGCGACAAGGATCGACTGATGCGCGCGCGCGGGTAAGTGGTGCGGTGACACCAGCCTCCCTCGTCATGCCCGCGCTCGTCACGGGGATCCATCGCGGCGATGTGCTGAGACAGATCCCCGTGACGAGCACGGGGATGACGAAATTGGAGCTACGGGGACGACGAAATTGGAACTACGGGGATGACGAAATTGGAGCTATGGGGATGACGAAATTGGAGCAATGGGGATGACGAAATTGGAGCCGCCGGATGTGTCATCTCCGCCGGTTGATGTAACATTCGGGCGATTACGCTGTCATAATTCTGGAGACGATGACGTGGAGTACCCCAGTGGCTGACGATGACGTGACGATCTCGGGCGGGATCCGGGACAAACTGATCGAGACAAAGCAGCAATGGGCGCGCGACGGCCGCCTGCTGACCGGCACCACCGCCGACCCGGCGCGCGAGCGGCTGCCGCCGGGACAACGCCTGGTTCAGGACTGGCCGGTGCTGGACCTCGGGGCCGAACCCAATGTGACGCCGGAGAAATTCCGGCTCGATATCGACGGCGCGGTTGAGAGCCGGCTCAGTCTACGGCTCGATGAGTTCATGGCGCTGCCACAGACGGAATGCGTGTGCGACATTCATTGCGTGACGCAATGGTCGCGCTACGACAACCATTGGAAGGGCGTCGCGGCGCGTGACATCCTGGCGCTCGCGCGGCCGAACCCGGAAGTGAAGCACGTCATCTTCACATCGTTCGACGGCTACACGACGAATATCCGGCTCGATCAGTTCGACCAGCCGGACGTGTTCGTGGTGCATGAGTGGGAGGGCAAACCGCTGACCCGCGCGCATGGCGGGCCGGTGCGGATGCTGGTGCCGCGGCTGTATTTATGGAAATCCGCGAAATGGTTGCGGCGGATACAATTCACCATCAGCGACCATCCGGGGTTCTGGGAAGTTCGCGGCTACCATAACAATGGCGATCCGTGGCTGGAACAACGGTATTCATAAATCCAGTGATCTGACCGCAAACGTTTCGCCCAACACACGTCAAGACCGCATGTGAGTCTAACCCCGCTCACGAAGACGCATGGTCAACCTGGCGTCGCCACGGAAGTCCGTTCCGGACAGTCATCTATCCGCGTTCATCCGCGTTCATCCGCGGTTAAACTTTCTCAGTCGAGAGTACCGCACGATCCGACGACCGGCTCGTCCGGGAAACAAAGGATTCAACCGCGGATGAACGCGGATGAGTCAGTGATGGAGAAACCGCCGGGGTCAGGACCAGGAAGCACGCACGCGGTGACGTCCTGGCCTTTGCGGCACCGGCTCGATTTGACCGTGCCGTGATCGAAAGGACGGCCTGGCGGCTCACTCAGCGCGCCGGCTGATCTTGCCCCATCCGCGCCACGATCGCGCCGACGGCGTCATGGAACATCGCCTCGGTCAATCGTCCCGTGTTCGTGTTCAGCCGGGACACGTGATAGCTGTCCGCCAGCAACAACCCGTCCGGCAATTCGTGGATCGCGCCGTGCCGGAACACGGCCTGGCTCGCCTTCAGTCCCTTCGCCCGCAGCACCGCCTTATGCGCCACCAGGCCCAACGCGAGGACGGCGCGCAGATTGGGCATGGCCGCGAGTTCGGCGGCGAGGAACGGATTGCAGGCGTTGATCTCGGCGGTCGTGGGCAGGTTCCCGGGCGGCACGCAGCGGACGGTGTTGGTGATCCGGCAGGACAGCGGGCGCAGCCCGTCATCCGGCGAGGCACCGTAACTGCCGCGGGCGAGACCATGCCGCGGCAACGTCTGGTACAGCAGCACCCCCGCGAAGTCGCCGGTGAACGGCCGTCCGGTGCGGTTCGCGCCGCGCACCCCGGGGGCGAGGCCGACCACCAGCAAGCGCGCGTCGAGGTCTCCGAAGCTGGGGACCGGCGCGTTGTGCCACTCGGGATGTGCCGCCCGGTTCGCCGTGCGGTACTCCTTCAGCCGAGGGCAGAGGCCGCAGTCCCGGTCCGGGACGGCGGGCGGTACCGTCACGCCGCGCCCGGTCTAGGCGGCATCGGTCGGATCAGCGAACGGCTCGGCGGGCGTGTGCCGCACCGCGGTCATCGGGCGCGGCCGCAACTCGGTCTGCCGGCGGGTGAATTCCGGGGCGATGTCCGCCAGCTCCAGGAACTGATCCGCCTGCCGGCGCAGTTCATCGGCCACCATCGGCGGGCTGGAGCGGATCGAGGACACGACCGAGACCCGCACGCCGCGCCGCTGCATCGCCTCCACCAACCGGCGGAAGTCCGAGTCACCGCTGAACAGCACCGCATGGTCGATGCGCGGGGCGAGTTCCAGCATGTCCACCGCGACCTCGATATCCATATTACCCTTGACCCGGCGGCGGCCCATCGAATCGGTGAATTCCTTCGCCGGCTTTGTAACCAACGTGTAACCGTTATACGCCAGCCAGTCGGTGAGCGGTTTGAGCGGCGAGTATTCTTCCGTCTCCAACACGGCGGAGTAGTAGTAAGCGCGAATAACGTGGGTTTTTTTCCGGAAAAATTCCAGGAGGTTGCGATAGTCGACGTCAAAGCCCAGATTGCGTGACGCTGAATAGAGATTCGCGCCATCAATGAACAGAGCGGTCCGCTCGGTTGGCAGGAAATGCATGGAAGCGACCTTTTGTAAGCGAGTTGTATGATGTTCCCCGCGCGTGACCACTAATCGGCGGCCGACGACGGCTGATTGCCATGATGTACCATATGAAAGAAAGATGAAACACCTGACCCGGAACAAATCGTCATGATCCTGGTCGCGATCGGCGCCAATCTTCCTGGACCCGGTGGCGCGCCGCCGCTGGAGACCTGTCGCGCCGCCGCGCGGGCATTGGCCGAGCTTCCTGGGCTGCGGGTGCGGGCGGTGTCTCGCTGGTACGAGTCCACGCCGGTGCCGGCTTCGGAGCAACCGAACTACGTCAACGGCGTGGCGCGTCTGGAACGCATGCCGGGTGCCGCCATCGGTCCGGAGTCGCTGCTGACGTCCCTGCAGGCGATCGAGGCCCGGTTTGGCCGCCGCCGCGCCGAACCGAATGCCGCGCGGACCTTGGATCTGGACCTGATCGACATGGATGGGCTGGTGCGCGACACGCCCGATCCGATCCTGCCGCATCCGCGGGCGCGATCGCGCGCGTTCGTGCTGCTGCCGTTGCTGGAGGTGGCGCCGGACTGGGTACATCCGGCGGATGGACGCAGCGGGCGGACGTTGGCCGACGCGGCGGATCAGACCGGGATCAGAGTCATCGACCCCTGATCGCCGGCTCCCGCCGCCGTCATGGTCCCGCCTGGCGATCGGATGCGGCACGTTGGTATCGCGGAGGCCGGGCCATGACGGCGTCGTGCCATCACGCCTGTTTCGGCTCCGATCGCGCCGCGGCCGGCAGGCGGAGCCGGATCGTCGTCCCCTCACCAGGTCCGTTGCTGAACACCAGCCGCGCGTTCATCGCCCGCGCGAGGCGCTGACTCAGCGCCAGCCCCATGACGGATGGCGTCAACAGAGCGCCCGTGGCATCGCTCGCCGAGCGGAACGCGCCGGGCGGCCACGTGCCGGTGGCGGAGATCACCGCCGAGCAATCGTCCGGATCGGTGGCGGTGCTGACCTCGATGCGGCCGCCGGGCGGGGTGTAGGTGATCGCATCGGCGATCTTGTTCTCCAAAATCCGGCGCGCCGCCCAGGGATTGGCGTGGACCATGGCGTCGCCGTCCGCGGGAACGTTGATCGTCAGGCTGATCTGGCGGGCCGCGGCGTCCGGCCGTTTCGCCTCCGCCGTTTGCCGGAGCAGCAGACCAAGGTCGACTTCCTCCGCCGCCATTGTTGTTTCCTCGAACTGAGTCAGGTCGACGAGGTTGTCGAGCGTCAGCACCAGCCGCCGGCCCGCGCCGCGCACCATCTCAAGCGCCGTTTTCTCGTCGGAGCCGCTGTTCGCCGCCACGAGTTCGAGGACCCCGATCATCGAATGCAGCGGCGCCCGGATTTCCTGGCTGAGATTGGTCAGCACCTCGGTCTTGATGCGCTCGGCGGCTTCCGCGCGGCTGGTCTGCTCGGCCAGTTGCTCCTGGATCTTGCGCGCGTGCCACGTGAACGCCGCGGTCGCCAGCAACGCCAAAATCGACAGCGCCCGATTTTCCACCAGTTCCCACACATCTTTGGCGATGTGCGGGAAGAACGCGCCGATGACGTTCATGGCGCAGGCGATCGCGGTCAACGCCCAAACGGCCTGCTTGTCGCGATGAAACACCGCCGTCACGATCAGCGGCGCGTAAAACACGCCAAACGCCAGCGTGTTGGCGGAGGTTAGGTCGGCGACAAATGCCGCGATGCATCCGGCGTAAATCGCCGGCACCAGCCAGGCAGCCCAGCGGCCGTGCCGCGCGGCGATCGCCCGCGGAACACCGCTCAACGAGGTGCCGTCATGCGCGGTCACCCATTCGGTCCAGGTCCGGGAGGTCACCCATTCACCTCGGCGTCAGATACTCTGCGTTACGAGCCATTCGGTCAAAACGGCCGTGCCGTCAAGGAAATCTTCGAGCGTCATGGATTCGGACGCGTTATGACTCCCGTTCGCGTTCCTGACAAAGATCAATCCCATTCGCACGCCGCATGCCGCGAAGGCCGCGGCGTCGTGCGACGCGGGACTGCCGAGGTCAATCGTGCCGATCCCAAGCGCGGCGGCGCCCTGGCTGAGCGCGGTTCGGATGCCGGGGTCGACGGGTCCAACGGCGGCGCGCGCCTTTGTCCCGCGATGGAAACGAACCCCGCGGCGTTGTTCGATGCCGGCGATGATCGCGTCGACGCGCCCGTCCAGTTCCGCGAGCACCGCCGCATCGTAAGCGCGCACGTCCAGACTGAAATGGAACGCACCCGGCACGATGGTCAGGCCGTGCTGCTTCGCGTCGGTGTGGAAGCGTCCGATCGTGCAGGCCATGGGGATGCCGTTTCCGTCATATTCTTCCCACAGCGCATCCAGTGCCATGGCGAATTCGGCGCCGGCCAGCGCGGCGTCGCGGCGGAAGCGGCGCGGCAGACCGACATGGTCGTTGCGGCCCTCGATCCAGGCGTCCGGGTAGCGGAAATTGCCGGGAATCCCGGTGCCGATGCCGACGGAGCAGCCGGCTTCCACCAGCGATGGCGCCTGCTCGATATGCAATTCCAGGAACGCGTGCAGCCGCGCCGGATCGAGATAGCGTTGCCCAGGGCGCAGTTTGGCGGGATCGCCGCCGCTGTCGGCGATGTGCTCGGCCAGCGTGCGGCCGGTGTCGATCCGCCGCGCGTCCAGGCTGCCGTCGGGCAAGGTGCCGAGCGCCGCGCGGCTGCCGATATAGGAGACCTGGAACCAGATACTCTCCTCGGCGCGGATGCCCATGACGGTCAGGTCGTGCCGCGGCGTGACGCCCAGACGCCGCAGGGCCTGGATCGCCACCAGGCCGGCGACGACTCCCGCCGCGCCGTCGAAGTTGCCGCCATGCGGAACGGAATCGAGATGCGAACCGATGACGATCCGTTTCTCGTTCGGATCGAGGCCTGGCAGGGTCATGTAAAGATTGGCGGCTGGGTCTCGCTCGATCGTCAGCCCCATCGCCGCCGCCGCCGCCGCGCAGGTTTCGTGCGCGCGTTGTTCCCCTGGGCCGTAAGTGTCGCGGGTGACGCCGGGCTCGTCCAGCCCGTCGCGGCGGAGTTGGTCGAACAGGCCGGCGGCGAAATCGCGCGACGCCAGGACGGCGGATCGGATCCGTTCGGCGTGAGGTGCCACGGTTTGAGTCGGATCCATCTCGTCTGTCACCTCCGCGGCTATCTCACCAGACTGGCCTGGCCGATACTGGCGTACCAGCCGCGCCTTCGCTATGCGAGGCGAACAAGAATCAGGACCACCCGATGTCGGAAACCGACGACTCCACCCGCGATCTGCTGCGCGACACCGCGACGCGGTTGTTTCAGGACCTGTGCGAACCCGCCGCGCTGCGAGCGGCCGAAGGCGGCAACTGGCCCGCCCCCCTGTGGCAGGCGGTCGAGGACGCCGGTCTGCCCAAAGCATTGGTGCCCGAAGCCGCGGGAGGCTCGGGCGTCAGTTTCCGCGACGCGATGGTCATCGTTCACGCCGCCGGGTGGTACGCGCTGCCCTTGCCGCTGCCCGAGACCATGCTCGCGGGCTGGTTGCTCGCGCGCGCCGGACTGGCGGTCCCGGACGGCCCCATGACCGTGGCGTATGGCGATGACGTCAGCCTGACCCTCAACGAACGCGGCTGTTATCCCCGCGGCCACGCCCGCCGCGTGCCCTGGGCGCGGGACCAGAACACCACGATCGTCGCGATGGACAACGCCGGCCGTGTCACCATCGCACCGCGCGGCGACTGCGCGATCGAGCCCGGGGAGAACGTCGCCCGCGAACCCAGGGACACGGTGAAACTCGGCGGCCGCTCCGATCTGAGCGGCGATGCGCGGCTCGACCGAATGCAACTCCGTGCCGTTGGCGCCGCGTTGCGGGCGCAGCAGATCGCCGGGGCGCTGGAGCGGGTGACGGAGATGACCACCCAGTACGCGCTGGACCGCACCCAGTTCGGCCGCCCGATCGGCAAGTTCCAGGCGGTGCAACAGAACCTCGCGGTGCTGGCGGGTCAGACCGCCGCCGCCGGGGCCGCCGCCGGCATGGCCGCCGAGGCGGTGGAGGAGACCATCCGTCTGCTGCCGATCGCGGCGGCGAAGGCGCGGTGCGGGGAAGCCGCCGGGATCGGCGCCGCGATCGCGCATCAGGTGCATGGCGCGATTGGCTTCACCTTCGAACACACCCTGCATTTTCTGACGAAGCGGCTGTGGTCCTGGCGCGACGAGTTCGGCAATGAGACGGAGTGGAACCAGTTGACCGGCCGTCACATGGCGAAGGCCGGCCCGCACCGGTACTGGGCGGAAATCACCGCCGCCTGACTTGCTTACCAGGCGGCGGTTTCGGGTCCGTCGTATGCCACGGCGTAGTCGCGCAGCCGCGGGATGTCGTGCAGCACCACGCGGGCGCCGCGGGTCTCGACGCCCTGCTCGCGCAGCGTGGCGAACGCGCGGGACAGGTTCTCCTGCCGGCAGCCGAGCCGGGCGGCGAGCAGACGCTTGTCGAACGGCAGGCGCACCGTGGCGGACTGGCTGGTTTTGTCCGGTGCGAGGTCGAGCAGGTAATAGCCGAGCCGTTGCGCGGTCGTGCGCAGTTTCAGGTCGCAGACCTGCAGGACCAGCGAGCGAAAATCCATCGCCTCCGCCAGCAGCAGCGCGGCGGCCAGCGAGGGTTCGTCGGTCAGCATGGCCCGGAGCCCGGCGCCGTTGACCAGGATGGCACGGGATGGTGCCACCGCCTCCACCCCGGTCAGCACGGGCATCTGGGTCAGAACCGCCTGGAGTCCGGTATGTCCCGAGGGGGGAACCACATCCACCACGGTGACGGTGCCGTCCGGCGTGGTGCGGAAAAACGACATTTGCCCGGATACCAGAATGCAAAACGGGATGTTCAGCTCGCCCTGGGAGTACAGTCTTGTCCCCGTCTCAAAGCTTCGCAATTCGGAGATCGCGGCGAGACGCTCGAGCAGCCGGTCTTCCAGGCCACCGAAGATCGTCAGATCGCGCAATTGGGCGGTGGTCGGCCGTTCCGGCTCGTGTTGCGTGATGGCGTCGGCCTGGCTTTCCACGGGTAGGTCCACCTTTTGAAAACCTCTGGTGACTCCGGACATCAGCCCGAATGTTAATAACATCTATAGATCGCGGGATTGACGTTGGTCAATAAATTTTGCCCCAACTTTGCCATGATTTAATTTGGAACAACATTGGATCCGCCGGTCTTCGTGAGACGCGTGGGGGCGCCAAAGTCATCGCGCCGGCGTCTCGCGGGGGTCACGATGTCCGTCTCACCGTCTCACCGTCTCACCGTCCCGCCGCCGTCGCGGCCGGGTCCGGGCCGCGCGCGCGAAGCCAGCGCGGTGTGTCGAATATGACGCGATTTGAACACGCACGGCCCTACCGTGTCCGCCGCGAAAGTCACGCCTCGCGCACGGCGAATCCGGTCCCGGGCGCGTCTCGCGGGAGGGCATCCGGTGGCTCGGGGCCACGGAGCGGCTACCATCGCGCCGCCTGGGCGATTACCCTTCCAGGCTGGTCACCGCGGCGGGGAGGACGACGATGAAGGCAATGGTTTGCGAAGCGTTTGGTGGTCCCGAGGTGCTGGCCTGGCGCGACCTTCCCGACCCGCCCGCTCCGGGCCCAGGGGAAATCCAGGTGCGGATCCGGGCGCGCGGCGTGCAATATGTCGATGTGCTGATGCTGGCCGGCAAGTACCAGTTCCGGCCCGAGCCCCCGTTCATCCCCGGCGGCGAGGCGGCCGGCGAGGTGATCGCCATCGGCCCCGATGTCACCGCGTTTAAACCCGGCGACCGCGTGATGTCGCGGCACACCCTGGGTGCCTGCGCGGAACTCGGCAATGCCAAGGCGGCGTTGTGCGACCTCGTGCCCGACGGCATGAGCCTGGAAGCGGCGGGGGTGTTTCGCGGCGCCTATTCCACCGCGTATCACGCCCTGTTGCAGCGCGGGCGGCTGCGGGCGGGCGAGTGGGTGCTGGTGCACGGCGCCGCCGGTGGGATCGGCATCGCCGCCATCCAGGTGGCGAAATTGTTCGGCGCCAAAGTGATCGCCACCGCCAGCGGAGAGGCGAAACACCAGGCGTGCCTGGAAGAGGGCGCCGATCACGCCATCGAATATCACGGCGGCTTCGTTGACCGGGTGAAAGAACTGACCGGCGGTCGCGGCGTCGATATCGTCTACGATCCGATTGGCGCGAATGTGGGGGATGAGTCGTTACGCTGTCTCGCCTGGGGCGGGCGGCTGCTGATCCTGGGGTTCCTCGGTGGCGGGCCGACCAATATTCGCAGCAACTACCTGCTGATCAAAGGCATCGACGCGGTCGGCGTGCGGATCGGCGGATTGAACGAGGCGAACCCCGAGCTGGCGATCGCCAATATGAAGGAACTGACGAAGCTGGCCGCGGCGGGCAAATTGAAGCCGCGCATTTCGCACCGGTTTCGCCTGGATCAGGCGAGGGAGGCGTTGCAGGCGGTGATCGACCGCGCGGTCATTGGCAAGGCGGTGCTGCTCAGTTAGCCTGAAGCGGATTGTGGGGAGAAGATGCCATGGACCGCACCGCGTTCGAGGCCGGATTGATGCGCGACGGCTTCGAGATCGTCTCGGTTTCGATGAAACCGGATGCGGTGAATCCTCAGCACGCGCATTCGTTCGATGCGCGGGTGCTGGTGGTCGATGGCGCGATGACCATCGACCGAGAGGGGGCGCCGGTGCGTACCTATCAGCTAGGGGAATTCTTCGAGATGCCGGCCGGCTGCCGCCATTCGGAAACCGCCGGCGAGGCCGGGGCCACTTACGTGGCCGGCCGCCGCGCGCCCGTCAATCGTCAATAAAATAACCGGAGCGAGTCATGAACCAGAGCGAATTCGAAGCCGACCTGCGGCGCGAGGGCTATCAGGTGTTCTACGGCGGCCTGCGGGCGAACGAAGTGAACCTCGATCATACGCATGACTGGCATGCGCGGGTCATGGTGATCGGTGGCGAGATCACGATCACCCGGAACGGCAAAGCGGAAACGTTCCACGTGGGCGACAGTTGCGCCGTGGCCGCGGGTGAGACGCATGCCGAGCATGTCGGTGCGCAAGGCGTGGCCTACATCGCCGGACGCCGCGCGGTTTGACGTGCCATGCGCCGTCATCCCCGTGACGAGCCCGGGGATGACGAAAACCTGAGTTAGGGGGAGACGAGACCGATGGCTGAACCAGGACGCGCCTTGCCGGTGCCGACGCCGGAAACGCAAGGCTTTTGGGATGGCACCAATGCCGGCGAGCTGCGGCTGCAACGCTGCGATGCCTGCGGCAAGAATTACTTTCCGCCGCGGCCGTTCTGCCCAGGGTGCGCCTCGCGGAAAGTCAGTTGGTTCAAGGCGTCGGGGAAGGCGGTGCTGTGGAGCTATGTGATCCATCACCGCCCGGTGCCGGGGTTCAAGCCGCCCTATGCGATCGCGGTGGTGCAACTCGCCGAGGGGCCGCGCATGATGACCAACATCGTCGAGTGCGCGCAAACGCCGGAGGCATTGCAATTGGATATGGAGCTTGAGGTGGTGTTCGAAAAGCAGAACGACACCATTACCTTGCCTCTGTTCCGTCCTGTCGCGGCGAAGGGTTAAGACCATGCGCAGAAACGCTGTCACCGTTGTCGGCGCGGCCGAAACGACGAAGCTCGGTGTCATTCCGGACATGTCGCAAATTCAGTTGCACGCCGACGCGGCGCTGAACGCCATGGCGGATTGCGGGTTGCGGCCAAAGGATATCGACGGCATCGCCACCGCTGGGGAGACCCCGGTGCAGTTGGCGCATTATCTCGGGATCACACCGACCTGGGTGGATGGGACATCGGTCGGCGGGTGCAGTTTCATGATCCATGTCCGCCACGCGGCGGCGGCGATCGAGGCGGGCCTGGCGAAGACCATTCTGATCACGCATGGGGAAAGCGGCCGGTCGCGCGTGGGTGTCGCGGGCCGCTCGGTCGCGGCGTCGTCGCTGAATGGTCAGTTCGAGCAGCCTTATGGTCCGATGGGCCCGCCCAGCATGTTCACGATTCCGGTGCTGCGGTACATGAAGACGTACGGTGTGACCGAGGAACAGATCGCCCAGGTGTGCGTGGTGCAGCGGGAGTGGGCGGCGAAGAATCCGCGGGCGACGTTCAAGACGCCGATCACGACGGACGATGTGTTGAACAGCCGGATGATCGCGTGGCCGTTCCGCTTGCTGATGTGTTGCCTGGTGACGGATGGCGGCGGCGCGCTGATCCTGACCTCGGCCGAGCGGGCGAAGGATTTCAAGACGAAGCCGGTCTATATCCTCGGCACCGGGGAGAGCGTGGAAACGCCGATGGTCAGCCAGATGGAGGATTTCACGTCCTCGCGCGCGTTCCGGGTGGCGGGTCCGACGGCGTTCCAGCAGGCGGGGATCAGCGTGAACGACGTGGATCATCTGATGATCTACGACGCGTTCGCGCATTTGCCGATTTATGGGCTGGAGGATCTCGGCTTCCTGCCGCGCGGCGAGGCGGCGGCATTCATCGCGGCACGCAACACGGCGCCGGGGGGGAGTTTGCCGCTGAACACCAATGGCGGTGGATTGTCATACATGCACTCGGGCATGTACGGGATGTACGCGTTGCAGGAGAGCGTGCGGCAGATGCGTGGCGTCGCGGCGGCACAGGTGCCGGATGCGAAGATTTCGGTGTGCCATGGGGTGGGCGGCATGTTCGCGGCATCCGGAACGATTATTTTCACCAATCAGGAGCCGTGACGCGCTGTCACTCCATCGTCGTGGTCCGGCTTGACCGGGCCATCTGATCCAGCACACTGCCGCGATAGATGGCCGGGTCACGCCCGGCCATGACGACGAGGGGAGGGGGGCCATCACGCCATCGTCGTTCGTGGGGAGATGCACATCGTGACCGAAAGTCTGTTCAGCGGCCTGAAAGTAATCGACTGCGCGAGTTGGATCGCCGGGCCCGCCGCCGCGACCATCATGTCCGACTTCGGTGCCGACGTGATCAAGGTCGAGCCGCCCGGCATCGGCGATCCGTGGCGCGGACGCGGACCCATTCCCGGCCGGACCGTCGATTATTACTGGCAGTTGACGTCGCGTAACAAGCGCAGCCTGGCGATCGATCTGAAACACGCGGACGGCATCGCGGCGCTGCACCGGCTGGTCGCATCGGCCGACGTGTTCGTCACCAACTTTCCCTTGCCGGTGCGTGACCGGCTGCGCCTGTCGCCCGCGCATCTGTCGCCGTTGAATCCACGGCTGATTTATGCGTCCTTCACCGCCTATGGCGAAGCGGGCGACGAGGCGGCGAAAACCGGGTTCGATTCCACGGCGTACTGGGCGCGCACCGGCCTCATGGACCAGGTGCGGGCCGAACAGACGACGCCGCCGTCCCGCTCCATGCCCGGGATGGGTGACCACCCCAGCGCCACCGGCCTGTACGCCGCGATCGTCACCGCGTTGTACCGGCGCGAGAAGACCGGTAAGGGCAGCGTGGTTAAGTCGTCACTGCTGCAAAATGGTCTGTGGGCCAATGGCTGCGCGGTGCAAACCCGCCTGTTCGGCGAACACGTGGCGCATCGCCCGACCCGCGAGGAAGCGCCGAACGCACTGGCCAACCACTATCAGACCCGCGACGGCCGCTGGTTCATCATGGCGCTGTTCAACGAGCAGCGTCAGTTGCGCGGCTTTCTGTCCGCCATCGGCCGCGAGGACCTGACCGACGATCCGCGCTTCGCCACGCCGGACGCGCGGAAACAATACGCGGGCGACCTGGTGAAGCTCCTGGACGCCGAGTTCGCCAAACGCGATCTGAACGACTGGCGGGCGATCCTCGATGGTGTCGGCGTGACCTTCGGGATCGTCGGCACCGTCGATGAAGTGCTGGACGACCGGCAGATGCGCGACAGCGGTGCGCTGGTCCCGTTCGCCGACGGCGCGCATTGGACCGTTTCTTCGCCGTTCCATATTGACGGCGTGGACAAAGTGCCGCCCCGGAGAGCCCCCGCCATCGGCCAGCACAGCGAGGCGGTGCTCCGCGAAGCCGGCTATGCCGCCGCCGACATTGCCCGCCTGCGTTCACTGGGCGTGCTGGCATAATCCGGGCCGCCGAATTCGCGCTGACGGCGGCGGTGGCGGTGGGGGTAACCCTGGCGGTGCGGTATCTTCGCGGTGCCGGCGCGCGCCAGCCGGTCGTGGGCATCGTTCATGGCTTATTTGGCGCGGCCGGATTGGGCCTGCTGCTCATTGCGCTTCAGGGACCACGCCGCGGCGACGCGATGGGGGCCGGATCCTTCGGCCTCATCGCGGCGGTGCTGTTCGGCATCGCGCTGACCTTCGGACCGTTCGTTCCGCTGTTGGCAAAACGATCGCCGCGCGTCGCGGCTATCATCATCGCGGCGCACGCCACTCTCGCGATCACCGCCTTCGTCCTCTTTCTCGCCTGGGCCCAGGCGGCCCCCTTGATGGAGAGGCCGCCTGTCCGGATCAGGCAACCGCGAGCGAGTAGATGTCCTTCACGCCCGCCGGCAGAGGCAGCGACTCCCATGTCGCGCCACCGTCTTCCGTGGCGTAAATCTCGCCATCATACCGCGCGCCGATCGCCATGACGTTGGCGTTCTTCGCGTGCGGCGCCACCGACATGATCGTGCCATGCACCTGGACTTTATCGAAGCGGCTCCAGGTCTCGCCCTTGTCCGTGCTGCGATACACGCCGCCATCCTTGCTCGCGGCGGCGACACTCAACGCGGCGTACAGCGTCTTGCCGTCGGCACCCACCTTGATGTCGCGCCCGTAGGTCGTCGGCGAGAAGCGGCCAACCTCCATGTCCTGCCAGGTCTCGCCGCCGTCATGCGTCTGGAACAGTCCCATGCGCGCCGCGAAAATCACCCCATCCGGGTCCGCCGGATTGATCGCGATCGCGTGACCGTCGAGCATCCCTTCGTTGTAGGTGTTGCTGACGATCTTGCTTTTCAGGTTCGGCTTCTGCGCCAGACGCAGCAGATCGGCGCTGCGGTCGGTCCAGCTCTCGCCGTGATTATCGGTGCGCATCACGCCGTTCACTTCCAGCGCCGCGTAGATGATGCCCGGCTTTTTCGGATGTTGCGCCATCCGCATGACACGGCAGGCGAACGGCATCACCGCGCGATCCGGCATGCCCGGGTCGGGCATTTCCTTCCACGTCTCACCGGTGTCCTCGCTGCGATAGATCGAGATCGGCGAGCCCCCGGCATAGATCAGCTTCGGGTTTTCCTGATCGACCAGGAACGACCAGATCTGCCGCGCGCCGGGAAAGTTCGTCCGATGGAACGATTTTCCCGCGTCGGTGCTGCGATACACGCCGTCCTTGGTACCGGCGAACACCACGTTCGGATCGGTTGGATGCACATGCACGGCATAAGTTTCGTGTTCGCTGATCGGGTGTGTCCACACCTCCGCCCCGGCGGCGCGACTGAACACGCCGACCGAACCCACCTGATCGGCCCGGCCGACATAACCGGCGACACCGGCATACATATTCGACTTCGCCATGGCACACTCCTCTCTTGAATTCCCCGGCGTATCCTATCGAACCGAGGCCCGCTTGGCCAGAGCGGTCGGGATGGCGTAGCCTGCGCCCGAGCCTGGGAAGGGAGTGGAACCATGCCAAACGTCACCGCCGAACGCCTGACTGAGATCGAAATTGGGCTGCTTGTCGCCGCCGGCGCCTCCGCCGAGGAAGCCGCGACCGTTGCCCGCTATAATGTCGGCGCCAATCTGGTGGGACATGACTCGCATGGGATCATTCTGATCCCGCAATACATCGACCGCATCAAGGCCGGCCACATCGTGCCTGGCGCGCCATGGGAAATCAAGCAGGAAACCCCGACCACGACGGTTATCGATGGCAATTGGGGTTTTGGCTACGTGGTCAACGACCGGGCGATGCGCTACACGATCGAGAAGGCGAAAAAGCAAAATGTCGCCGCCGCCACCGTGTTGCGGCAGAGCCATGTTGGCCGGCTCGCCAGTTACCCGCTGCTTGCTTCGGCCGAGGGCATGATCGCGATGACGACCGCCGACTCCGGGCGCTCGCCCAAGGCGGTCGCGCCGTACGGCGGCGCCAAGGCACGGCTCGGTACCAATCCGATCAGTTTCGCGATCCCATCCAATCTGGAAGGGCCGTTCGTGTTCGACATGGCGACGTCCGCCGCCGCCGCCGGCAAGATCAACGTCGCCACCGCGCGGGGCGAGCAGGTGCCGGCCGGCTGGCTGATCGACGCCGAGGGCAAGCCGTCCACCGATCCGAAAGTGCTGCGCGCCGGTGGCGCATTGCTGCCTCTGGGTGGCACCGAGGGCTACAAAGGCACCGGCCTCGCGGCGATCGTGGAAATCCTGTCCGGCCTGCTGACCGGACTTGGTTTCGGCATCGATCCGCAAGGCCGCCACAATGACGGATGCTTCATGGCGGTGTTCAACGTCGCCGCGTTCCGCGATCTGGCCACGTTCAAGAAGGAGGTCACCGATTTCGCGCATTACCTGAAAGACACGCCCAAGGCTCAGGGTTTCACCGAGGTGTTCTATCCGGGCGAGGTCGAGTTCCGCAAAGAACAAGACCGTCGCAAGAACGGCGTGCTCATCGAAGACGCCACGTGGAAGCGATTGGGCGATCTCGCCGCGAGTTACGGCATCGCCGAAAAGCTGGGCTTCTGATCATGGTGGACCTTGTCATCCGTGGCGGCACGGTGATCGACGGCAGCGGCGGCGATCCGCTCGAGGCCGATGTCGCGATTGAAGCCGGGAAAATCGTCTCGGTTGGTGTCGTATCCGCCAAAGGGGACGAGGAAATCGACGCCAGGGGCAAGATCGTGACCCCTGGCTTCGTCGATCCGCATTCGCATTATGACGCTCAGGCAACATGGAGCAGCCGGATCACGCCGAGTTCGTGGCATGGGGTGACGACGACTCTGATCGGCAATTGCGGGGTTGGCTTCGCGCCGTGCGAGCCGGCCAATCAGGGGCTGCTGGTTAAATTGATGGAGGGCGTCGAAGATATTCCCGAACCGGTGCTGACCGCTGGGCTGAAGTGGAACTGGCGGAGTTTCCCGGATTTTCTCGACGCGCTGGAGGCCCGGCCGTACGATCTCGACATCGCCACGCAGGTTCCGCATGCGGCGGTGCGTGTGCACGTGATGGGCCAGCGTGGCGTCGATCGCGAACCGGCGACGGCGGCGGACGCTCAGGCGATGGCGCGCATCGCGGTTGAGGGGATCCAGGCTGGCGCGCTGGGGTTTTCGACGTCGCGCACGATCAACCATAAGACCAAAGCCGGCGCGCATATTCCCACGCTGGACGCCGATGAGGCGGAACTCTCGACCATCGCGCGGGCAATGCGCGGGATCGGCGCGGGTTGGCTGCAGGTGATCTCCGACTTCAACGAGCCGGAACCGGAGTTCGCCATGCTGCGCCGGTTGGTCGAACAGGCCGGCCGGCCGATGGCGATCACGATTTTGCAACGCGATGCCAGGCCGGAGGAATGGCGGGAGATCACCGGCTGGATCGCCGACGCCAACCGGTCCGGTTTGCCGATGCTCGGTCAGGTGTTGACCCGGCCGACCGGGATCATTCTCGGCTTCGAGATTTCGCAGAACCCGTTTCTTGGCCGGCCGAGTTACGACGCCATCGCCGATTTGCCGTTCGCGGCGAAGATCGCCGAACTGCGCCAGCCGGAGCGCCGCGCGAAGATCCTGGCCGAAGAGACCGGCGATGAAGGGCTGCGACGCCGGGTTCGCCGGTGGGACCGCATGTTTCCGATGTCGGACCCGCCGGACTATGAACCGCCGCCGGAGGACAGCATCGCCGCCCGCGCCGCGCGGATGGGCCGTGACCCGGCGGACCTCGCCTATGACATGTTGTTGGAGAACAACGGTAAAACGTTGCTGTACCGGCCGCTGTCGAATTACACCTATGGCAATCTCGATACCGTGCACGACATGCTCGCCCATGAGGCCACGATCGTTGGTCTTGGCGATGGCGGCGCGCATGTCGGCATCCTGTCGGATGCGAGCGCGCTCAGTACCATGCTGACGCATTGGACCCGCGACCGGAAGGGCGCACGGTTTTCGCTGCCCTGGGGCGTGAAGCGCATTTCGCGGGATTCTGCTCTGGCGATTGGCCTGCGCGACCGCGGCCTGGTGGCCAATGGATATAAAGCCGACCTGAACGTGATCGACTACGACCGGCTGTACGTGCGTGCGCCGGAAGTCGTCTATGACCTGCCCACGGGCGGCCGCCGGTTGATCCAGCGTGCCGACGGCTATGAGGCGACCATCGTTTCCGGTGTGCCGGTGAACCGCAATGGCGAGGCCACGGGCGCGTTGCCCGGACGTCTCGTGCGTGGAGCGCGAGCCGTTCCGTGACGTTCATCGGCCAGTCCGCGCGCCGGGTCGAGGATGAACGTTTCCTCACCGGCCGCGGGACCTTTGTTGATGACGTCAATGTGCCCGGACAGATGTGGGCGTATGTCGTGCGTTCGCCGCACGCCCATGCGGTGATCGAGCACATTGACGGCGGCGGCGCGTCGGTTTTCACGTATGCGGATATCGCGGATCTTGGCTTGTTGCCCTGTGCGACAGCCGTTGCGACGGTTGGGCCGATGTTGGTTCCACCCAGACCGGCGCTGGCGAACGGCAAGGTGCGGCATGTCGGGGATCCGGTCGCCATCGTCGTCGCCGAGACCCAGGCGGAGGCACGCGACGCGGCGGAGCGCGTGGTGGTGGAATACCGTCCCTTGCCGCCGGTCGTCGATGCCGCGGCGGCGCTCGCGCCGGGTGCGCCGGTGCTGTGGGACGAGGTGCCCGGCAACCTGTCGTTCCGGTTCCAGAAGGGCGATCCCGATGCCGTCCGCGCCGCCATGGCGCGCGCGGCGCATGTCGTGGAACTGGATTTGATCAACACCCGTCTGATCATCGCGCCCACCGAGACCCGCGCGGCGATCGGCCGGTTCGAACACGGCAGGTTTCATCTGTTCGTCACCGCCGCCAGCGTGCACGCCATTCGCGATCAACTCGCGGGCGTGTTTCGCGTGCCGGCGGATCGCGTGCTGGTCGCCGCGCCCGATGTCGGCGGCGGCTTCGGCATCAAGAACGCGCTGTATCCGGAATGGGTCATGCTGCTCTGGGCCGCGCGCGAACTTGGCCGGCCGGTCAAATGGGTCGAGGACCGCGCGGAGGACTTTGTCAGTACCGCGCAGGGCCGCGACAACCGGACCACCGCGCGTCTGGGTCTGGACGCGGAGGGACGCTTCCTGGCGCTGGATGTTTCGACGATCGCCAATCTCGGCGCTTACATGTCGGGCGGCGGGCCCGGCAGTTCCACCAACGCGCCGGCGAATGCCATGGGCGGCGGCTATGTTATCCCCGCGATCGCCATGCACGTGCGGGCCGCGTTCACCAATACAGTGCCGATCGACGCCTATCGCGGCGCGGGCAAGCCGGAGGCGAATTATCTGCTGGAGCGGTTGATCGATCTCGCCGCGCGGCGGCACGGTTTCGATCCGGCCGATTTGCGTCGGCGCAACATGGTCGCCGATTTCCCGTACACGAAGGCTCTGGGCAGCGTCATCGACTGCGGGCGGTTCGCCGCGAATGTCGATGATGCCGTCGTGCTCGCGGATCGCGACGGTTTCGCCGCTCGCCGCGCGTTGTCCGAACAGCGCGGCCTGCTGCGCGGGCTTGGGCTGTGCTGCTTCATGGAAACCGCGCGCGGCGCACCGAACGAGGGCGCGGAAATCCGTTTCGCCGACAATGGCACGGTGGAACTGCTGGTCGGCACACAGTCGAACGGGCAGGGGCATGAGACCAGCTACAAGCAGATCGCCGCCGATTTGCTCGGTCTGCCGCCGGAGACGTTTCGCTACACCCAGGGCGACACCGAAAGGGTTCGGGCGGGCAACGGCCACGGCGGGGCGCGCTCGATGCATATGGGCGGCGCGGCCCTGTTTCGCGCGGCCAACGAGGTCATCGCCAAGGGCACCACGGCCGCCGCGCTGTTGTTGCAGGCGAAACCGGACGAGGTCCGCTTCGACGGCGGAAACTTCATCGCCGGCGAGCGGGCGATCGCGTTGCTGGATGTCGCGCGCGAGGCGCCGCTCGACACCTATGTCTGGAACCTGCTGGACCTCATTACCTTTCCGAATGGCTGCCACATCGCGGAGGTCGAGGTCGATCCGGACACCGGCCTCGTCACCCTGGACCGCTATCACGGGGTCGACGATTACGGCACGCTGATCAATCCGATGCTGACAATTGGCCAGGTGCATGGCGGTCTGGCGCAGGGGATTGGCCAGGCCTTGCTGGAACACACGGTGTATGATCCCGGGTCGGGCCAGTTGCTCAGCGGTTCGTTGCTCGACTACGCGCTGCCCAAAGCGGCCGATCTGCCCGATCTCAACATCATGTTGTCGGGCACGCCGACCAAGGCCAATCCGCTCGGCGTCAAGGGTGCCGGTCAGGCGGGCGCGATGGCCGCGCCGCAGACCATCATTTGCGCGATCCTCGATGCGCTCGCCCCGCTTGGCGTGACCCATATCGACATGCCCGCGACACCGGAACGAATCTGGCGCGCGATTCAGGAGACAACCCAACCATGACACGCATTGCCGCGGAAGAGTATCTGGACGCGCTCGCCGCGCATGGGATCGACCATCTGTTCGTCAATCCCGGCACCGACTTCGCGCCAATTGTCGAGGCTTACGCGCGTGCTGCCCGCACCAACCGGCCGGTGCCGCGCCCGATGGTCGTGCCGCATGAAAACGCCGCCGTCGGCATGGCGCATGGCTACACGATGGTCACCGGCAAGGCACAGGCGGTCATGCTGCACACCAACGTTGGCACCGCCAACTCCATCAATATGCTGATCGACGCCAGCCGGGACAGGATCCCCATGCTGCTGACGTCCGGCCGCACGCCCTTCACCGAGTCCGGTGCCGAAGGCTCCCGCAACGCCCACATTCACTGGGCTCAGGAGATGTACGACCAGGCGGGCATGCTGCGGGAAATGGTTAAGTGGGATTACGAAATGAAGCGCGGCGACCAGGCGGGGACGGTCGTGGATCGCGCGCTGGAGATGGCCAATACCTCGCCGCGCGGACCGGTATATTTGAGTCTGCCCAGGGAGGTACTGGGTGAAACGGTGGGGGCGGTGGAGAGCAATCGGGGGCGGCGTGCCCGGCCGCGTGATCCGGAGGCCGCGGCGCGCGACATCGAGCAACTCGCCGACTGGATCGCCGCCGCGCGCAATCCGTTGATCATCACCGGCATGTTGGGCCGCGATCCGCGTGAAAGCGTGGCCCTGGCGCGGCTCGCCGAGCGTTACGCATTGGCGGTGGTGCCATACAACACACGGTATTTCGCGTTGTCGGCCAATCATCCGATGTTCCAGGGCTCGGCGCCGGGACCGTTGCTGAAAGAGGCCGACCTCATCGTCGTGTTTGAAACCGACGTGCCGTGGATTCCCAGCCGGGAAGCGCCGGACGCGGGTGCGAAAATCGTGCAAATCGGCGAGGATCCGTTGCATACCCGGTTGCCGATGCGCGGGTTTCCCTCCGACCTGACCCTGACCGCGACGTCGCTGTCCGTGCTGGAGGCGCTGGAGCGCGCGCTCGCCAACCGTCCGGCGCCGCAAGTCGCGGAACGGCGGGGACGGCTGACCGAGCGCTCGGACGGGCTGCGGAAAACCTGGCGCGAGGAAGCGGAACGGGCCGGTAACGCCAACACCATCACGTTGCCGTGGCTGCTGCATTGCCTGCGCGACATTGTTGACGCGGACAGCATCGTGATCAGCGAATATTCGTTCCGGCAGGAGTACTGCCCGCTCGATACGCCCGGCAGTCTGTTCGCCGTCAGTTCAGCCGGTGGGCTCGGCTGGGGTTTTCCCGCCTCATTGGGCGCCAAGCTGGCGTCTCCGGGTAAGTTGGTGCTTTCGGTGCTTGGCGATGGCGCCTACATGTTCGCCAATCCGATCGCCTGTCATTATGTCGCGCAAATGCAAAAGCTTCCGGTTATGACGATGATCTACAACAATGCGCTGTATGGCGCGGTGCGGCGCGCGACGCTGGACATGTACGGCAAGGGCGTCGCGGCCGAGGCCGATGGCCGGTTGCTCGCCGACCTTCCCGCGCCGGCTTTTGAAAAAATCGTCGCGGCGCATGACGGTCATGGTGAGAAAGTGGAACGGCCCGCCGACCTGCCGGCGGCGTTGCGGCGCGCGGCGGCGGCGGTGCGCGGCGGCCAACAGGCGTTGGTCAATGTGATTTGCCCGCCATGATGCGCGCACCGGTCCTGATTGTCGGCGGCGGGCCGGTCGGGTCGACGCTCGCGCTGGATCTGGCGTCGCGCGGCATCGATGTCGTGGTCGCCGAGCGCAACCCGGCGGGTCAGATGCCCGGCGTGAAATGCAACCACGTCGCGGCCCGCACGATGGAGATTTTCCGCCGGCTGGGGATCGTGCGAGAGGTGCGCGATACCGGTCTCCCGGCCGATCATGCCAACGACATCGCATTCCGCACCGCGGCGACCGGCACCGAATTTGCCCGAATTATGATCCCGTGCCGGCGCGATCGTTACACCAACAAGGATGGCCCGGATGGCTGGTGGCCAACACCGGAGCCGCCGCATCGGATCAATCAGATTTATCTCGATCCGCTGTTGGCCGGTCTCGCCAGAGAAAATCCGCGCGTTCGCTATATCAATCAGTTGGAAGTCGAGGGGTTCACCCAGTCTGACGACGGCATTGTCGCGGAGACGATCGACCACGCCAGCGGCGCGCGCGATGTCATCCATTGCGATTATTTGATTGGTTGCGATGGCCCATCGTCTCGCATCCGGCATTTGATCGATGCGCGCCTGACGGGCGACGCGTTGATCGGGCGAACCCAGTCGAGCTATGTGAGGGCTCCGGGCCTCGCGGCGAGAATGCGGGCGACGCGGGCCTGGTCGACCCAGGTGATGAACCCGCGGCGCAGCGCCAACATGTTCGCGGTCGACGGACGCGAAACCTGGTTGATCCACAACTATTTGCGGGACGACGAAACCGAATTCGACGCCATCGACCCCGACTGGTGTATCCGCGCCATCATGGGGGTCGACGCCGACTTCTCCTATGAGGTCATCACCCGCGAGAACTGGATCGGCCGCCGCTTGCTCGCCGATCGGTTCCGCGACCGGCGCGCTTTCATTTGCGGTGACGCGGCGCATCTTTGGGTGCCGTCGGCGGGCTACGGCATGAACGCGGGCATCGCGGACGCGATGAATTTGTCCTGGATGCTGGCGGGCGTGCTGCACTGTTGGGCCGCTCCGGACATTCTCGCCGCGCATGAGGCCGAGCGTTGGCCGATCACCGAGCAAGTCTCGAAATACGCGATGAGCACCTCGCTGGCGGTGGCGCGGACGCGGGAAGAAGTGCCGGACGATATCGAGGACAATGCCGCGACCCGGGCCGAGCTTGGCCAGCGCATGGTGGAAATGCACACGCCGCAATTTTGCTGCGGCGGTTTGAATTTCGGCTATTTTTACGATCGCTCGCCGATTATCGCGTACGACGGCGAGGCAGCGCCGCCCTATACCATGGACCGGTTCACGCCATCGACGGTTCCCGGTTGCAGAACGCCGCATCTCTGGCTGGCGGACGGACATTCGCTGTATGACGCGATGGGTCCCGACTTTTGTTTACTGCGGTTCGACCGTGCGGTTGATGTCGGTGGGCTGGAGGATGCCGCGGCGTATCGCGGTCTGCCGCTGCGGGTGCTCGATGTCACGCCGGCCGAGGTTTACCGCCATAAGTTGGTCCTGTCCCGCCCCGACCAGCATGTCACATGGCGCGGCGACGCGGTACCGGACAATCCGCTCGGCCTGGTCGATAAAATCAGAGGTGCGGCCTGACTTTCTCGCGGAACAGCGTCAGGCTGCGGGCGGTGTCCTCGTACGACATCGGGCCGAGGCGGAATTGCATGATCAGACCGCCGATGCCGGTTTTGCCGACGGCGGCCAGTTTCTCGGCGACCGTCGCCGGGGAGCCGCAAACCAAAGAATGTTCCAGCACCATGCGCGCGGGCGGCGCCGCTCCCGGTGCCGGCATCGGCACGATGGAGACGCCCTGCTCCTGGTAGACGCGCTGGCGCATCGCCATGCGGTGTTCGTGCATGGCATGGAACGCCGGGATCGCGATCCGTTCCGCCTCCGCATCCGTCTCCGCCACGAAGACGTTGCGCCAGGCCCAACAGGCATCGCTGTTCGCGGCGACCGCGGCGTCGTCCTGGCCGATCGCGCGTAGCGTCTGGCGGTACAACTCCATCCGTTGGGCGGTGGTTGCGTTGCTCTGCACGTTCATCATGAACGGGCGGCCGCGCTTCGCGATGTCCAGCATGCCGTGCTCGGTCGCGGCGGCGCGAATCACGTAAGGGTGTGGCCTGGTGTACGGTACCGGACGAAACGCGGGGAGTTTCAGGTTGAAGAATGCGCCGTGATGTTCGAACGCTTCGCCCTTCCAGGCCTCGAACATGATGGCCTCGGCTTCTTCGAACCGCGCCTGCGCCTCGGTGTGATCGATACCGAAACCCTGATAGTCATAAATGTTATAGGCGGTGCCGCGGCCGAGACCGACGATCAGGCGGCCTTTCGACAGATGATCGATCAGCGAGATTTGCTCGGCCATGCGGATCGGGTGGTGCAGCGCCATCTGCGCCACCGCGAAACCGATCTTCGCGTGGTGCGTGGCGGTGGCGAGCGCGGCGGCGAAACTGACCGGATCGACATAGGCGCAGATCCCGTCGAAGTGATGCTCGGCCAGCCAGATCACGTCGAAGCCGAGTTCGTCGGTCAGCCGTGCCTCGCGCAGGGTTTCGTCGATCACGCGCGCGTCGTCGTCGGCCGTCGTGCTCTGCGGGAACAGGAAATTGGAGACTCGCATGGTGGGGCCCTTCGTCCGGACCGCCAGTATGCCCGGCTCGGCGCGGTCAGGCGAGGACGTCGTTCAGGTCCTCGGCCGCGAGGTCGGCGTGCTGGCCATGCAGGTGGCAGGCGGCGGCGTGCCGCAGGCCGATGCGTGACAACGGCGGCCGATCGGTATGGCACACCGCCATCGTGAAGCGGCAACGATCGGCGAACCGGCAGGCCGCGTCGCGCTCTTCGGGTCGTTGCAGGTCCGGTTCCGTGGCCAGCCAGTCGCGCGTCTGGCTCACCTGAGGGATCGAGCCGACCAGCAGCCGCGTGTAGGGATGCGCCGGCGCCTTCACCACGGCCTCCGCCTGACCGGCCTCCACCGCGGTGGCGCGATACATGACGATAATATTGTCGCTGACCTGCCACGCGGTCGCGAGGTCGTGCGTGATGTATAAAATCGAGATGCCAAGATCGTCGGTCAGCCGCCGCAACGATCCAAGAATGGTCGCTCGCAACGATGCATCGACCATGGAGACCGGCTCATCGGCGATGATGATTTTCGGTTTGAGCAACAGCGCCCGCGCCACCATGGTGCGCTGCCGCTGCCCGCCGCTGAGTTGGTGCGGGTAGCGGCCGAGGATCTCCTCGGGCCGCAACCCGACGGTGCGCAGCGCCAGTTCGATCAAAGCGCGGGCCTCTGCGCGCGACGACGCGAGACGGAATTTCCGGACCGGTGTCGTCAGGACATGATCGACCCGATAGAACGGATTGAACACGCCATACGGGTCCTGAAAGATCGCCTGAACGTCGGTCCGGTACGCAAGCCGCGCGTCGCCTGACAGACGGGTGATGTCCTCGCCGCGATAGCGCACCGTGCCGGACGTGGGCGTGGTCAGGCCAAGCAACAAACGGGCGAGCGTGGTCTTGCCGCTGCCGCTCTCGCCCACGACCGCGGTGACCGACGGCTTGCCGGCGCCGACCGACAACGAGAAGTCATCCAGCGCCACCGTGCGCGCCGCGCCCAGCAGGCCGCCGCCATAGACCCTGCCGACCCTATCCGCCTGGAGCAACGGCGCCGTCATGCGAAATGACAGGCCGCCAGCACGCCGTCCCCGAGCGCGCGCGGTTCCGGCCGCTCAGTCGTGCAACGATCCCGTGCCTTGGGACAGCGCGGATGGAACGCGCAGCCCGACGGGAGGTCGCGCAACAGCGGCGCCAGACCTGGAATGCCACGCAACGCGTCTTTATGGTCCATCGACGGTAGACTCGCGATCAGCATCTCGGTGTACGGATGTCTTGGCTTTCGCACAATCTCCGCGATAGGCGCGATTTCCACCAACCGTCCCGCGTACATCACCCCCAGCCGATTCACAAACTGCGCCATCAACCCCATGTCGTGACCAATGAGCAGGATCGCCGCGTTCAGATCCTGTTGCACGTCAGCCAAGGTTCGCATCACCTGACGCTGCACGACGACGTCGAGCGCGCTGGTCGGCTCGTCGGCGATGATGACGGTGGGGCGCAGGCAAATGGCGATGGCGATGCAGACCCGCTGTTTCATTCCGCCACTGAGTTCATGCGGGTATTTCTGGGCCGTGCCAGCCGGCAGTCCGACCCGCGCCATCAGTGCATCAATGGCACGCGCGCTCACGGAGACTCCGTGATCCCGCATCGCATCCGCCACCTGGGCTCCCACCCGCATGACCGGGTTCAACGCGTTCATCGAACCTTGCGGCACCAGAGCGATCCCGGCCAACCGCGCGCGCCGGATCGCGTCGCCGGAGAGCGTGGCGAGATTGGTGTCCCCCAGCAGAATGTTGCCGCCATCGATGTGGCCCGGCGGGCGGATCATGCGCATAATCGCGAGCGCCATGGTGGACTTGCCGGAGCCCGACTCGCCGACGAGACCGAACCGCTCGTGTGGTCGCAGAGTGAACGACACATCGTCGACCGCGCGTAGCAGACCCAACGGATGGTCGAACGACACGCGCAGTCCCTGGATCTCGAGCGCGGCCCCGCTCATACCGAACGCCGCAGTCTGGGATTGGCGATTTCGTCCAGGCCGACGGTCATGAAGAACAGCCCGAGGAACACCAGCAGAACGATCGCGATCGGTGCCGTCCACCACCACCACCAGCCGTTTATGATCGCGGCGTTGAAGTTCACCCAGTACAGCGTCATGCCGAGCGTGGGTGCTTCCAACGGCCCAAGACCCAGAACTTCCAGACCGATGGAAGCGAGGATGGCGGCGGACACCGCGTTCACCAGGGTGGCACCGAGGTATGGCAACAGGTTGGGAATCATTTCGAAGAAGATAATCTCGGGTCCGTTCATGCCGGACAGCCGTGCGACCTCGACATAGCCGCGTTCCCGCAAGGTCAGCACCTGGGAGCGGATCGTCCGGGTTGGGTTCAGCCATGCCAGGGACGCGACGACCAGCGCCATTTGATTGACCGTCAGGCCGCCGCGGACCGAGACGGCGATGATGATCAGAATTAACAGTCCCGGCACGGTCAGGCCGATATCGGCGATGCCGCGAATGATCGTATCGACGGCGCCGCGATAAAATCCCGCGACAAACGCGAGGATCGTTCCGATCGTCACCCCGAGAATGCCGGCGATGAAGCCGATGCGCAGTGTCAACGGCGTGCCGACGACCATGGCGGCGAACAGATCGCGGCCCTGCCGGTCGGTGCCGAAGGGAAAAGCCCAGGAGGGGCGGCGGAGAGCGGGGACGGAGAGGGGACGGGCGTCCTCGGGGTCGGTCAGCAGCATGCCGACCGCGATGAACACGACAAGGATCGCGAGCAAGAAAATGCCGACCGCGAGCGAGGGATTGCGCTTCAGGTAACGGAGCACGCGTCAGCTCCGCTGATAGGAAATACGTGGATCGAGCCAGGGGTACAGCACGTCGAGAATGAATGTGGTAAAGCCGAGTGCGACGATGACGGTGAAGACGATGCCTTGAATGAGGAAGTGGTCGTTCTCGCGGATCGCCTGGAACAGCAGGGCGCCGATGCCGGGATAGCCGAAGATGACTTCCACCAGCACCGCGCCGGACAGGATTTGCCCCAGCGCCAGAGCCAGCGCGGTGGTCTGTGGCAGGATCGCGTTGCGGACACAGTAGCGCAGGAAGATCGTTGACACCTTCAGGCCTTTCGCTTCGGCGAAGGTGACGTAGTCCTCGCCCATGGTGGTGACCATCATGCCGCGCATGCCGAGGGCCCATCCGCCGGTGGCGACCAGCACGATCGACAAGGCGGGGAGCGTGGCATGCGCGATCACGTCCAGAACGAACGATATGTTGAACGCGGGCGCCGCGCCGGGCGAATAGCCGCCGAAGATCGGCAGCAGGCGCAACTGGAACGCGAACAGATACATCAGGATCAGGCCGAGCAGAAAAAACGGGATCGCGTGCAACGCCCATAGCGGCGGCATCACGTAACGCATCCATCGCGGCGCACCGGGCCACGCCAGCAACGCCCCCAGAAAGGTGCCGATCGCGAAGGAAAACAGCGTGGTCAGGCCGAGCAGGCCGATGGTCCACGGCAAGGCCTCGGCGATCAGATCGCGCACCGTGCGCGGATAATTCGAGATCGAGTAATTAAAATCCAGCCGCGTCGTATCGCCGACATAGGTCAGATATTGCCGCCACAGCGGCTTGTCGAGGCCGAATTTCTGGTTGTACTCCTTTACCATGTCCTCGATCCCGGCCTGCACATAGCCGCCCAACTGGGCTTCCGCGAGCAGTTTGGTACGCACCGGATCCTGGCCGGACAGTCGCGGCAGAAAGAAGTTCAGCGACGCCGCCAGCCAGACGATCAGCAGGAAGACGGCGAACCGTCTGGCGATGTAAAGAAGGCGCATCCGCTCAAGCTTGTTTCAGGTTCCATAGCACGATCGGGTAGGTCAGATGCCAGGACGCGCCGTTGACATAGGCGTTGTCCGCCGTCGGCCAGTTCTTCCAGTACGTGGTGTTCCAAGGAATGCGGTGGAAGTTTTGCACGAGCTGGATATCCGGCAGTTCCGGGATCCAGATTTCCATCGCCCGCCGGAACAACGGAATCATACGCGCTTTGTCGGCCGGATCGACGGCGAACATCTCATCGGCGACCTTGTCGAATTCGGCGTTCTTCCAATGCGAGAAATTCACCAGATGCGCGCCCGGGACGGCGACGCTCTGGCCCTGATACAGCCGCAGCATCCCGTACGGTTCGTTGATCGAGCCGCCGTGCCCATAGATCGAGCCGACGAACTGGCCTTTCTGGAAGCGATCGTCGAAGTCGGGCGGCATGCTGAAGGCGGATTCGATGCCGCGGCGTTTCAGCATCTCGGTCAGTAAGGGGCCCATCGCCGGGCCGGCGGCACCGAAGCCGATGATGTCGACCCTGATCCGCGCGCCGTCCTTGGCCCAGAAGCCCTCGGAGTCCTTCTTCCAGCCCTTGCCGCTCAACAGGGCATCGCCCTTTTTCGGGTTGAATTCGAGCGTGTTGTATTTCTCCAGCAGGTCCTTCACGGCATCGAAATAGGGCCGCAGCGGGAGGTAATCCGGCATCGGCAACGCCGACGTTTGCGAGGCGCCGAGGTAACCGACATCGATGATCTGGCCACGATCGATGTAATACGACAGCGCCCAACGAACATCCTTGTCGTCGAACGGTTTCACATCGTTATTGACGTATAAGGAGATCGGCCACCAATCGACATAGCCATAAGGCGGCTGCTGTCCGGTATGGGTGGTGATCTTCGGGTTGCCGTTGAACAGGGTCCTGAACGTCGCCGGCTGCATGCCGAAGCCGGCGTCGACCTGATTGGTGATCAGCGCCTGAGCCAGCGCCTGCTCGCCGACCGAGGGCAGCCAGATGGTCCGCTCCACCACCGGCAGCGGTGCGAGACCGGCTTTCGCGGCCCACCACTCGGGCCGCCGATCGAATACTTTCTGTTGCAACGAGGCCTCGGTGACTTTCCAGGGACCGGTGCTGATCGGCCAGCCCTTGGCGAGATCGAAATGTTTGAAGGTCGTCCAGTCCTGGCCGTCGAAAATGTGCTTCGGCACGATATAAATGCCGATATCGTATTTGTAGGTCAGGAAGAAGAAGAAGCGCGGCGAAGGCACCAGGAAATCGATCACCACCGTGTTGGCGTCGGTCGCTTTCGCTTCCTGCATTGCCTGGTGGACATCGACGCCCCATTTCACCTTCGGACCGAGATCGCGCACCGTGTTCAACGTGTACGCCACGTCCTCGGCGCTGAACGGGACGCCGTCGGACCAGGTGATCCCGGCACGGGTCTTGATCGTCAATTGGCGGAAGTCCGGCGTGAACTGATAACTCTCGGCCAGCCACATATAGGTTTTGTCGGCGAAGGCGGAATAAAACGCCAGCGGCTCATAGATGATGTTGGGGCCGTTCTGGTGGTTCGATCCGATGGAGTACGGGTTCCACAGCTCGTAATCCACCCAGCGGCCCTCGCGTGAGCCGGACCAGACCAGGATCATGGTTTTCTCGCGCGGTACCGCCGCGGGCTGCGCGGTGGCGAGGCCGAATGGCGAGATCGCCGCCAGGCTGGCCGCGGATGCGAGAACGGTACGCCGGCTGGGCGCGTTCGACATGATGGTTCCTCCCGTTTGCCGCATCATGCCGAGGCAGCTTGCGGCGCGCCAGAGGATGGCAGTTCGACGATACCGGTTCCCAGGACCGACAACTCGTCGTCCTGATTGCGGGCTTCCTGGGTGATTTCCACCAGGCAGCGGCCGGCCTCCTGAAATTTGCGGGTGACGGCGGCCTGGATGAACAGCGCGTCGCCCTCGGGATTATGGCGGCGGATTTTGCTGGTCGCGTGGCGCAGAAACCCATCGTCGCCCATCCAGTTGGTGAGCTGATGCGTCAGCCACGAACAGCGCTCCGGTCCGTAATCGTAAGCACCGGGCGCGCCGACCATCAGAGCGAATTCCGGTTCCCAGTGCACCCGCTCCGGGCAGTCCGGAATGTTGAAGCGGTTGGGAATGCCCAGTCCGGGATGGGTGTGAATTTGCTTCCAGGCGAGCTTGTTGGCGCGGATATACAGACCGCCCCAGCCTTGCGCGTACGCGATGAAGCCGGTGACGGTCATGGGGCCTTTGACCATGGTGGGCAACGTTTCACCCACCTGGACCGATTCCCAGAACCGCGGTTCGGCGCCGCGAATCGTTTCGTCGTGATAATGCCGGTAGACGTCCGCGAGCTCGGTCTCGGTGTAGCGATGGACCGGCTTCGCTTTCAGGTCGGTGTATTTCGTGCCCTCTTCGCGCGCCGTGTCGCGGTCAGTGCGAAAACACCAACTGTCGGCCTCGGCGACCAGGTCGCCGTCCTGATTGAAGAACCGCACATGGTAAATCTGCTGCACGGCGCGGCCGGCGAAGCGGGTCTGATGCTCGATCAGGTCCTTCAGCCAGGCTTCCGTGGTGATCTCGTCGTTACGCATCACCGGTGTGTGCCAGGTCCAGTCGGCGCCGGCCCACATGGCGTGGATGCCCGGCAGCCCACCCACATAACCCGAAATGATCCGACTCGTCGCGAACAGGAAACTGGGCAAGGCGACCATGCCGCCCCAACGCGTCCGCGGGCCGTACGCGGGATCGCACCACAGCGGGTTGTCGTCGCCGATGCCGTGGGCGTAATGCCGGATATTGTCGCGGGTTGCCTCATGGCACCACGGCTCGAGCGTGTTCTCGATGCGGACGCCGATGCGGCGGCGCAGGTCATCCATCCCCTGATCGGTGATTTTGGGGAAGTGGCGGGTGGATGGTTCGCTCATGTTCTCTCTCGCAGCATTTTGCGATTGACCTTGCCGGCCGGGGTCTTCGGCAGTTCGGTAACGAATTCGATCAGCCTGGGATATTCGTGCTGACTGAGCCGCGTCCTCACCAGGTCCTGAATTTCCTGCGCCAGGTCAGGGCCGGGTGGGTGCTTTGCCACGATGAAGGCTTTGACGACCTGGCCGCGGGTTGCGTCGGGCACGCCGATCACGGCGGCTTCGGCGACGTTGGGGTGCTTCATGATCGCGTCTTCGACCTCGGCCGGGCCAATGGTCCAGCCGGCGGAGATGATGACGTCATCGGCGCGGCCGGCGTGCCAGAAGTAGCCATCGTCATCGACGTAGCCTCGGTCTTTGGTCGGGAACCAGGCAGCATGGCGCCAGACCTTGATCTCGCCGACCCGGCCGGGCGGGCACGGCGTGCCATCCGGCGATTGGATTTCGACCTTCACCCTGGGCACCGGTTTGCCAAGCGCGCCGGCTTTGGGGATGTGGTCCGCGGCGCCAGGGTAATCGGCCAGGATCACGCCAACCTCGGTGGTGCCGTACATGCTGCACAGGCGGGTGCCGAAGGTCGCCTCGGCGAACGCCAGGGTTTCGCTGTCGACCGGCTCGCCGGTGAAACTCATCTTCTCCAGGGTGACCCGATAACATTGCGCGGCACCGCTGTTCTTCATCATCCGGTAATGCGTCGCCGCGGCGGACAGGTTGGTGATTTGATAATCGTGCAACGCGGCGAGCAGGCGCTCCGGATCGAAGCGGCCGGACATCGTTCCGGTTTGCACGCCAAGCGCGAGCGGCGCCAGAGTGCCGTGCCACAGGCCATGGCCCCAGGCCGGCGACGACGGACAGAAGAAGCGGTCTCCGGGCCGCACGCCGGTCCCGTACAAGGCGGCGGCGGCGACCACGACAACCGCGCGATGCGTGTGTTTGACCGCGGCGGGCAGATCGCGCGTCGTGCCGGAGGTATATTGAAACAACGCCATGCCGGTCGCGGCGGTTGCCGGTTCGAAGACTGGATCGAATCGTTCCAGGTCGCGCATGAACCCGTCGTTGGGGACGATCACCCGCGTGCCGGGCAGTGCGCCGATTTCGGCGGCTTTCTCGAAAGTCGTCAGCAGCAACACCGGCGCACAGTCGTCGACGCGCAAGCGAACGCCGTCGGGACCGAACAGGGTGAACAGCGGCACCGCGACCGCGCCCTGCTTCATCGCGCCGAACAGAGCGGCGTAGAACGGCAATGACGGTTCCAGCATGATCGCCACCCGGTCGCCCGGCCGCACGCCGTTGGCCGTCAGCCAATGCGCGAAGCGGGACGCCCACGCGGACAGCGCCGCGAAGCTCAGCGATTCGTCGGAGCCGTCAGCATAAGCGATCCGAATCGCGACCCGCGCCGGATCGCCAGCCCAGCGATCGATGCATTCATGAGTGATGTTCAGCCGGTCGCGGTCGCCGTCGAACAACGCCCACAGCGCCGCGCCGCTGAAATGCCGCCGCGCGTCGGCATAGGTCGTGTAATCGGTTAACGGCCGCATGGGACAGGACTGCGTGACCCTCCCCTGGTTGTCAAGGAACGGCAAATCCTCTGTATTGGCCGCCACACCTCGCCGCCGGAGTGACCCGACAATGAGCCACGCACCGAAGCGTTTCGATTTCTCCATTCCCGTGCGGATCAACCTCTATTCCGACACGCAATCGAAACCAACGCCGGGGATGAAAGAGGCCATGCTCAACGCCGAGGTCGGCGATGAGCAGGGCGGGTCGGATCCGACCGTGTGGCAGTTGTGCGATCGGGTGGCGGCGTTGCTTGGCAAGGAAGCGGCGATGTTCCTGCCGAGTGGCACCATGTGCAACCAGGTGGCGATCGCCACGCATTGCCGGCCGGGCGACGAAATCCTCGCGCACGAGGACGCGCATATCCAGTCCAGCGAGGCCGGCGCACCGGGTGCGATCAGCGGTGTGCTGATCAAGGGTCTGAGCGGCGCACGCGGCCAGTTCTCGGTCGAGGCGCTGGAGGAGGCGATCCGGCCGATCTCGCGTTATTCACCGCCGCAGCGGCTGGTCGAGGTCGAGCAGACCGCCAACAAAGGCGGCGGGGCGTGCTGGCCGGTCGCCGCTCTGCGTGACGTGGCCGCGGCCGCGCATCGGCACGGCATGGCGGTGCACATGGATGGCGCGCGGCTGATGAATGCCGCGGTGGCGCTGGGCGTGCCGGCGTCGGAGATCGTCGCCGATTGCGACACGGTCTGGTTGGATTTCACCAAGGGCCTGGGTGCGCCGCTGGGCGCTGTGCTGGCGGGGACGTCCGATTTCATCGGCCAGGCCTGGCGGTGGAAGCAGCGACTGGGCGGGTCGATGCGGCAGGGTGGCCTGAACGCGGCGGCCTGTGTTTACGCGCTGGATCATCATATCGACCGGCTGGCGGAGGATCATGCGAACGCGGCGGCTCTGGCGCGCGGAATGGCGCGGATCCCGGGGATCACGGTGGAGGCGCCGGAGACCAATCTGGTGTTCTTCGATACGGAAGGCACCGGGATGACGGCGGCGGCGTTCGCCGGGAAGCTGCGGCAGGCGGGCGTGATGGTTTCGGTGTCCGGCACCTGGCGCGGGCGGGCGTGTTTGCATTTGGATGTGACGGCGGCGCTGGTGGAGGAAGCGCTCGCGGCGATGCGGCAGGCGGTTTAACGCGGCGCGTCGGGGCCCTTACAGGAGCAAACCAAATGCCCGCACCCTACACCGGCGGATGCCAATGCGGCTCGGTGCGCTACGTCCTGACGGCGGAGCCGATACGCCTGGTCGCCTGCCACTGCAAAGAATGCCAGCGCCAATCCGGCAGCGCGTTCGGCATGTCGATGCTGGTGAAGCAGGACAGCCTGACGGTGACCGGGCCGACGAAGCAATTCACCCGCATCGCCGACAGCGGCAACGCCAACACGGGCGTGTTTTGTCGGGAATGCGGCGTCCGCATCCATCACATTCCGGGATATGTGGAGGGCGTGCGCGTCCTCAAGCCCCGTACGCTTGACGACACCAGTTGGCTCCGACCCGAGTTCTTCGTCTGGATGAAGAGCGCGCGGGGTTGGGTTCCTGTCCCGGCGGGCGTCAAGGCGCTTGAGGGACACACTTAGCCGTCACTTCCATAATTGTTTCGTTGCCAGTTCAGCGCCCTGTGCCAATGTCGTGAGTTTAGCCCAGGCGATGTCGGGGTGAACGCGGCCGCCGAGACCGCAGTCGGTGGAGGCGATGACGTTCTCGCGGCCGACGAGGTTGGCGAAGCGGATGATGCGGTCGGCAACCAGTTCCGGGTGCTCAACGACGTTGGTGGCGTGGCTGACGATGCCGGGGATGAGGATTTTGCCGGCTGGCAGCTTCACCTCCCGCCAGACGCGCCATTCGTGTTCATGGCGGACGTTGGCGGCTTCGAAGGAATAGCCCTGCACATCGATCGCCAGCATGACGTCGACGATGTCGCGCATTGGGATGTCGGTGACGTGCGGGCCGTGCCAACTGCCCCAGCAGAGATGGAAGCGGATGCGGTCTTTCGGCAGGCCTTTGATGGCGTGGTTCAGCGCCTCGACGCGGACCATGGAGAATTTTTTGTAGGCTTCGGTTGAGGGTTCGGGATTCACCATGTCCCAGTTCTCGGCGATCGAGGGATCGTCGAGTTGCAAGATGAGCCCGGCGTCGATGATGGCTTTGTATTCCTCGCGCATGGCATCGGCGGTGGCGAAGATCAGTTCTTCTTCCGTCTTGTAGTATTCGTTGCCGATGCGGGAGGCACTGCCGGGCGCGATCGAGGTCATGAAGCCTTCGTCGATTCCGGCGGCGGCGAGGGCGGCCTTGAAATGGGCGATGTCGGCGGCGATGGCGGCGTGGCCGGTGTAGGTAATCTTGTCGACGCAGACGGGGAGTTTCATGCCGGGGCCGCCGCGGTTGCTGGACACGCCGGACTCGGGGTCGTTGTAGGCGGCGCTGAACAAAGCGCGGTCGCGGCGGTCGCCGAAGCTGGTCAGGGTGATGTGATCATGCGTCGAGCGCTTCGGTGGCAGACGGTACAGTTCCGTGCCGAGTTTCAGGCCGCCCATCCGTTGAAAGGAATAGCTCCACCAGGCACCGTAATTGACTCGTTGGCCCATTTCCTTGCCGAACTCGCCGTCGCCCGGGATGCTGATGCCGGCCTGTTGCTGCAGGCGAACGACCTCGACGGTCGCCTCAGCGAGACGGGCCTGGTAGGCGGCCGGATCGATCGCCTCGCCGGCCTGGCGCTTCGCGGCGAGTTCGATCACGTCGTCCGGACGCGGCAGGCTGCCCACATGCGTCGTCTGGATGCCGGTGGCGCTGTTTTTCATCGTGGTTGTCCTGTCAGAGGAGCACGCAATATTCGGGGGCGAAGGATACGGTGATGGCGCTGCCTTCCTCAAGTAGCTCGGTCGGCGGGCGGCGCACGATCAACTGACCGTCGGGCCAGTCGATCACGTATTGAATGAAGTCGCCGTGGAACATGCGGCGATGGATGGTTCCCGCGATCGTGTTGGCCTCATCCGGGCGCAGGTGGATGTAGGACGAGCGCAGTGCCAATGTGGTGCTGTCGCGTTTCCCGGCGGCGGCGTGGATCAGCGAGCCGGCGTTGGTTTGGAAGACCAACGATCCATCGCCGTTGACCGACGTCACGTGGCCCTCGATCATGTTGGCGGAGCCTACGAAATCGGCGACGAAACGGCTGACCGGGCGGTTGTAGATGTCCTCGGGCGAGCCGATCTGCTCGATCCTGCCGCCGTTCATCACGATGACACGGTCGGAGATCGCCAGCGCTTCCTCCTGATCGTGCGTGACGTACAGCGAGGTGATGTCGAGGCGGCGTTGCAGTTCGCGCAACTCGACGCGCATTTCGGCGCGCAGTTTGGCATCGAGGTTGGACAGTGGTTCATCGAACAACACGACGGTGGGGGAAAACGCGATGGCGCGGGCGACCGCGACGCGTTGTTGCTGCCCGCCGGAGAGATTCGACGAGGGCCGGTCCGCGTAGGCGCCCATCTGCACCATGTCCAGCACGCGGGCGACGTTGTCCCTGATGTCGGCGGCCGAGGTGCCGCGCACCCGCAATCCGTAGGCGACGTTTTCAAACACCGTCATATGCGGCCAGATCGCGTAGGACTGGAACACCATCGAAACGCCGCGTTTCTCGGCCGGGATGTTGCGTTTTGGTCTCGCGGACCAGACGGTGTCGCCGTTCAGGTGGATGCTGCCGCTGTGCGGCGTTTCCAGTCCGGCGATGGCGCGCAAGGTCGTGGTCTTGCCGCAACCGGACGGGCCGAGCAGGGTGACCAGCTCGCCGGGCGCGATGGCGAAGCTGACCGAGTCAACCGCGGTTGTATCGCCGTAACGGACGGCAAGGTCGACAACCTCGATGCGCGTCATCCTGGGGCCCCCGTCACGGTGCGCGCGACGCGGAACAGGATCGCCACGGCGATGAACACCATCACGGTTTGCAGCAGCGCCATGGCGGCGGAGAGTTCGGAACTGGCACTGAGCCAGGAGCTGACGATCGACGGCGCGATCACCTTGGAGTTCGGGCCCATCAGGAACACGGAAACGCCCAGTTCACGGACCGAGGCGATGAAGATCAGCAGCCACGCGGCGACGAGGCCAGGACGCAACAACGGCAAGGTGACCGTGCGCATCTGTTGCAGCCATGAGGCACCGCAAACCCGGGCACATTCCTCCAGGCTTTTGTCGACCTGCAGGACGACTCCGGCGATGGTGCGCAATCCCAGAGGCAGGAACACGGTGAAGTAGGCAATGCCCAGTAGCCACAGGGTGCCATAGAGCGGGATCGGGATGTTGATCCAGGCCCATAGCAGGCCGAGGCCGAATACCAGCCGCGGCACGGCCTGCGGGATCATGACCACATACTCCATCAGCACGCGGCCCGGCATCGTCGTGCGGTAAATGATCCAGGCCAATACGCCAATCACCGGCACGCCCAGGGTCGATACCGAGACGCCGAGGATCATGCTGTTGGCGAAGGCCGGACCGATCGAGCCGAGGGAGAACGCGGTCCGGAAATTCGCCAGAGTGAATTGCATTTGCGGAATGATCACGGTGGCGAATTTCTGGAACGAGGTCAGGGTCAGCGCGGCGAGAGGAAGAATCACGGCGACGACGATGTAGCCCCAGGCGATGCCCATCAACGGGTACCGCAGCGCGCCGACCTCCATTGGCCGGGGGCGGAAGGCTTTGCCGGTGATGGTGGCATAGCTGCCATGGCGCATGATGACGCGGGCGAGGCCAAGCGTCACCACCATCGCGCCGGACAAAGACAACCCCATCGCGGCGGCATGGCCGTAATCCGGCGGGTAGGACAAAGTGGATTCCCAGATCGCGGTCGTCACGACATAAAACCGGCCGGGGATGCCCAGTACGAACGCCGCGGCGAAGGACCCGAGCATTTCGGCGAACACGAAGATCGTCGCGCTGAGCACGCCGGGGGCGACCATCGGTAAGGTGATGCGCAAGGCGGTGCGCAATTTGCCGGCACCCAGAACCCGCGAACTTTCTTCCAGCGATGGGTCCATCGACTTCATGGCGGCGGAGATCATGACGAAGGCGACGGTGCCCTCGAACAGCGCCATGACCCAGGCGATGCCTTGCGGCGAATAAATGTTGAAGAAGTCGCTGTTGAAACCAAAGGCGCGCCAGGCCTGATTGCCCAGTCCGGTTTTCGGGCCGAGCAGCACGCCCCAGGCGAGGGCGCCGATCAGCGGGGTCATGTAATACGGCAGCTCCATCAGGCGTTCGAGGCGGTCGCGGCCGGGGATTTGCGTGCGGGTCAGGATCCAGGCCTGGATGAAGCCGAACAGCACGGCGAGCACGGTGGCGATCGAGGCGACCAGCAAGGTGTTGCCGATGACGCGCGGTTCCTGGATCAGTTCCAGGTAATTGCCGGCGCCCCATTCCTCTGGCGGAAAGATTTGCGGGTCGCCGATGTTGAGGGATTCGGTGATCAGGAACGCGAGCGGATACAGCACCAGGGCGCCGACGACCAGAAGCAGGATCGGAACGATCCAGACGCGAAGATCCCGCATTCCGGTCAGGCGGCGCGGGTCAGTTTGCGGACGCGGTGGTTCTCGCTGTCGCCGATATAGACCGATCCGTCCGGGCCGACGACGGCGCCGTGTGGACGGGCGAGGCCGGCCAGTTCGGCGGGTCCGCCATCGCCGCCTGGGCCAGGCGTGCCGTTGCCGGCGATGGTGCGGACGATCCAGGTCGCGGCCTCGATCATGCGAATCGCGTGATTTTCGGTGTCGACGACGAAGATGTCGCCGTTGGGCGCGACCGCCATCTCCTTCGGCGCGTTGAACACGGCGTGGCGGGCGTCGTGGCCGTCGCCGGCATAGCCGCGGGCGCCGGTGCCGGCGACGGTGTAGATGATGCCGTCCTGGATCTGGCGGATGCAGCTGCCCTGACGTTCCATGACGTAGAGCGATCCATCGGGTGCGAAGGCCACGGCGCGGCCGCCGAAGATGCCGGCTTTGTTGGCCGGTTCGCCGTCGCCGTCGTGGCGGGCCACGCCGGTGCCGGCGAAGGTGGCGATCGTTCCGGTGCGCAGGTCGACGACCCGGACGCGGTGGTCGGCCACGTCGGCGATGAACAACCGTCCGTCCGCCAGTGCCAGGCCGTTGGGCTCGGCCAGTCCCGCGACAGGGGCTGGGCCGCCATCGCCGCTGTGTTTGCCGGAGCCGTCGCCCGCCAGGGTGGCGATCGTGCCGTTGGCGGAGATCATCCGGACCCGGCGGTTCAGGCGGTCGGCGAAGAAAATTTGTCCATCGGTGTCGACGACGACGCCATAAGGCTCATTCAGTTTCGCCGCGGTGGCCGGCCCGCCATCGCCGTCGAAGCCGCGCTCGCCGGTGCCGGCGATGGTGCTGATGATCCGGGTCCGCGCGTCGACGCGGCAAATCCGATGGTTGAACGTATCGGAAAAAATCAGGTTGCCATCGGGATCGAACGCGAGGTCGAAGGGATTGTTCAACAACGCTTCAGTGGCCGGACCGCCATCGCCGGCACGGCCTTGCTCGCCGGTTCCCGCCACGGTGCTGATGATCCAGCCGTCTTGTGCGCTCGTCATTGCTCGCATTCCTCCCTCGGGGGGCATCCATGGTTGTCGGAGGCGGCCTGTCAAGCGTAAGCTTCCGGCCACAGAAGATATTCCGGAGGGTCCAACCATGGATAACCAGACCGATCTCGGTTCGGCGCGGGCTTTGTACGAGAAACTCGAAGACCGCATCCTGATGCGCGACCAGGTCGGCGCCAGTGAGGTCTATTATGACCTGGTCCGCGCGGGCCGCCCGCTGACGGAAATCGTCGCCGAGGGTGTGCGCGTTCATGCCCCGTTCACCCATGTGCCGTATCATGAGCGGATCGATGACGGCTACCCGAATTTCGTCAATAACGATCACTGCCTGTTGAGCGCGCGCGCGACACTCAATCTGACGAAGATGGTGCCGGAGAAATTCGCCATGCTGCCGATGGCGCAAACGATCTGGTACATCCCGAGCGGGTTGGATATCTGGAACCAGAAGATCAACAAGGCGCCGGGCCATTACACGCGCCACCGCGGCAATCTGGGGGAGGTCACCGCGCCGCCCGCTCCGGTCGTCTATTGGGAGGATCAGGAGCCGGCGAGCCTGGAAGGGCCGCTGAAGGAACGGCTCAATCAGTGGATGACCCTGGTGCACCGCGGCAACGTGATCGAGGCCTACCAGGTGTTCCTGGGCCTGATGGAGAACAAGGCCGAGCGCAAAGACGTGCTGGCGGAGATGTGCTTCGCCGGATTGATGGACGTGCAGGACCGGCTGTTGAACAACCGGTCCTATACGACCGGGCACAAGGCCTATCGCGCGCGGTCGACGGTGGAGATCGGCAACGCGCTCGGTTGGGACAACGCGCATGACGTGGTGTACGCGGGGGCGCTGGATATCGCGGTCGGGCCGCGCTGGTATTCCACTTACGAAATGGCCTGCAACTACATCAAAATGAAAATCGAGGGCGAGGCGCTGCACGCGGTGCCTTATGGCGGGGTCAGCGAGGCCGAGCTCGCGCTGCTGCGGAACACCGGCCCGGTGACCCCGGAGGAGTCGCGGCATCTGATCCAAACGGTGCTGCGCGACAACGAAATCGCCGTGCTGGAAGAGATCACGGCGCTGCTGAAGGCGGGCAAGAGTCCGCGGCGGATCCTGGATGTGCTGCAGCTCGCGGTGGCGCAGACGGTGCTGGAAACGCACACGCCGGAAAACTTCAACATGCCGCACCACTGCTATGAGTATCACAACACGCTCGCCTGGTATTGGGACAATTTCGATCACCCGCGGCGGTTGCGGCTGCTCTATGTCGCGGCGTGCTTCGCCAATCGGGTGGCGGGCAATCAGATCGGGCTTGGCGACGTTCATCCGGAAGCGTTTCCGACGGCGAACGCGAGCGGGCTGTCGCAGGCGCAGGTGCTGGATCGGGTCGACACGGCGATCTGCTCGCTCAACGGTCCGGACAGCGTGGCGTGGACGCAGGCGTATTGCGACAATTTCTCCGATCGCGCGCCGCTGGTCAGCCGCATCGCGCTGGCCGCCACCAAGTTGGGCAACGATCCGCATAATCAGGAAATCGCCCAGTGCATGCTGATGGATTTCGGGACCAATCAGCAGCCGAATCGGGACCGGCTGTTGCTCAGTGCCGCCTATCACACGGCGATGCACCGCAAATACGGCGATCCGCTGGAGCCGGCGAAGCGCTTCGGCCGCGCCTTCGGCATGACGGAACTGGCGGCCTGATGAGCCTGTCCATCAAGCCGATCGATCCGGTGTCCCGCGCGTTCTTCGCGGGTGAGGTCTCCGGCATCGATCTGACGCGGCCGCTGAGCCGGGAGCAGGCGGAGGCGATCGAGGCGGGGATGGACCAGTACGGCGTGCTGGTCTTCCACGACCAGCATTTCACCGACGAGACGCAACTGGCGTTCAGCCGAAATTTCGGCGAACTGGAGACGGCGTCGGGCGAGCTCAACTTCGGCCAGAAGCGCCGGCTGGAATCGGACTACGTCAACGACATTTCCAACCTGGACCTGGAAAACCGCGTTCGCGCCGCGAACGACCGCAAACGGCTGTTCAGTCTGGGCAACCGGATGTGGCACTCCGACAGTTCGTTCAAGGAAGTGCCGGCGAAGTTTTCGCTGCTTTCGGCGCGGGTCATTCCATCCGCTGGCGGCAATACCGAATTCGCCGACATGCGCGCGGCGTATGACTCGCTGGATGCGGAGACCCGGGACGAGTGCGAAACCCTGGTCTGCGAGCACTCGCAACTTTATTCGCGCGCGGTGTTGGGTTTCACCGAATTCACCGAACAGGAACGGCAGCGGTTCAAACCGGTGCTGCAACGGCTGGTGCGGACGCATCCGTCGACGGGCCGGAAGTCGCTGTATCTCGCGTCCCACGCGGGGGCGATCGTCGGCTGGCCGGTGCCGGAGGCGCGGGCGTTCCTGCGCGATCTCACGGAACATGCGACGCAACGCCAGTTCGTTTACGTGCACCAATGGAAGCAGTGGGACCTGGTGATGTGGGACAACCGGGCGACGATGCATCGCGCCCGGCCGTTTCCCAGGCATGAAGTGCGCGACATGCATCGCACGACGGTGGCGTGCGAGCGGTCGACGATGGCGGAGGCGGCCTGACATGATCAAAATGCTCGCCTTGCTCACGCGCAAGCCGCATCTGACGCATGAGCAGTTCGTCGACCATTGGCTGAACATCCATGGTCCGTTGGCGCTCGCGGTGCCGGGCGTGCGGCGCTATGTGCAGTCGCACATCATGGGCACGCGGACGCGGCCCGACATCCCGGAGACCAACGTCGAGGTCGATGGGATCGCGGAACTTTGGTACGACGATATGGAAAGCTTTCAGCGCGCCGCGGCGTCACCCGAAATGAAACGGCTGACGGATGACGGCGCGCTGATTATCAGTCAGATCAAGACCTGGGTCATCGACGAGAAGCAGATTATTCCGCCGCCGCCTGCTGGCTGACCGCCTCGTACGGCAGGCGCTTCACTTTCGCCATGTTCAGGCCTTCGATCCGCAACAGGCGGGTCGCGCCTTTGCGCTCGGGCGAATGCAGCACGCCGACGTCATAGAAATAGGCATCGCCCGGCTTCATCACGTAGTCGTGATTGAATTTCGCCTTGCCGGGAGTCGTTTCGGTGGGCCGCGCGAGGCAGTCCCAATCCGTCATGATCGTCTCGCCCGCCGCCTGACCGTAGATGGCCCAGGAGGGACCGTGATCGTGCGGCTTGGAGCCTTTGGCGCCGGTGTAGCCGTGCGCCAGAACGGTAAAGCCCAGTTCGGGATCTTCATAGAGAACGTGACGCTCGGGGGTGCCTTCGGGGATATAGGTCGCGACGAACTCGGGATCGGCGAGGACCTGCTTCACCAGGTCACGCACTTTCTCCCGCCCCGCGGTGCCGGGCTGCGATTTCAGCGCGGCGCGGCAGTCGGCGACAAAGCGATCAAGTTTACTGGCCATTCGTGCTCTCCTGTTCAGCGGCGATAGGGATAGCAATGGGCGCGATCGAGCTTGAGGCCGAAATGATCGGCCAGGGCCTGGATCGCCTCGTCGTGATCGATATAGGGATCGGCGTTGCCGGGCCCGACGATGATGCAGGCACCACCGTTTTTGCCGCCCGGCGGCAGCATCGCGGTCGCGAGTGCCTTGCCGTCCATATCGCGCAAGGTCAGGAACAGCGGCATCGAGCGCTGGATATGCGCCTCCTTGCCGATGTCCTGCTCGATATAGACGTTGGAGAGCGGGCGAAAACTTTCGCCGGCGCGCTCGCGTTCGCGGCGGTAGTGCTTTTCGACCGCATGCCGCATCTCTTCCGATTCGGCCACGGCCTCCGCCTCGGTCGTGAGGCGGAACCATGTTTCATCGTTCGGCGCGTCGCAAACGTATTCCATGCGGGCTCCGTGTCGGTTGATCGTGCTTGGACTGATTTCCGGCGCGAGTTTAGGATGGAAACCGGGCGCAAGGCAACGGAGCGAAACGGCGTGGCGGAACAAGGCCAGAACAACGGCGGGGAGACGTTCGATTATGTGATTGTCGGCAGTGGCGCGGCGGGCTCCGTGCTGTGCCGCCGGCTGACCGAAGATCCCGGCGTCACGGTTTGCGTGCTGGAATGCGGCCCGCCCGACCGGCATCCCTATATCCATATCCCGGCCGGTTTCATCAAGATGTTGTTCAATCCGACCTACACCTGGCAATTCCAGACCGAGCCGGGCGAGGGCATCAACGGCCGGCGCATCCCCACCACGCAAGGCCGCACACTGGGCGGGTCCAGCTCGATCAACGGCATGATCTACAACCGCGGCCAGCGTGCGGATTTCGACAGTTGGGCACAGCGCGGCAACCGCGGCTGGGGTTATGTCGACGTGCTGCCGTATTTCAAACGCACCGAGCGGCGCATCGGGATGGGCGACGACCGGATCCACGGCCGCGCCGGCGGCCTGCCGGTCACCGACATGGACTGGTTCCATCCGGTGTGCGACGCGTTCATGGATGGCGCTCAGGAACTGGGGATTCCGCGGTGCGAGGACTATAATTCAGGCGACCGCCAGGCCGGGGTGGGTTATTTTCAACGGACGATCAATCGCGGCTATCGGCATTCGGCGGCGCGGGTGTTCCTGCATCCGGCGCGCAGGGACGGCCAGCTGGAGGTGCGGACCGACGCGCGGGCGTCGCGCATTCTGTTCGACGGCACGCGTGCGAAAGGCGTGCGTTATGTGGGTGACCGGGACCGGACGACGGTGCGCGAAGTCTACGCGCGCAAGGAAGTGATCGTTTCGAGCGGCACCGCGAATTCGGCAAAACTGCTGCAAATTTCCGGTGTCGGGCCGGCGGCCTTGCTGGGCGACCTCGGGGTGCAAGTGGTGGCCGATCTGCCGGTGGGAGAGAATTTCCGCGACCACTACGCGGTGCGGATCGTGGCGCGGGTGAAAAACATCCGTACCATCAACGAAATGTCCAAAGGGCTCGGCCTCGCCGGGCAGATCGCGCGGTGGGCGTTGGGACGGCCGTCGATCCTCGCGGTCAGCCCGTCGCTGGTGCACTGGTTCTGGAAGTCCGAGGACACGCTGGAGCAGCCCGATCTGCAAGGCGTGTTTTCGCCGGCGAGCTATAAGCAGGGGTTTGTCGGGCTGCTGGACGACTATCCCGGAATGACCGCCGGGGTCTGGCAGCATCGCCCGGAAAGCGTCGGTTACGTGCGCGCCCGCTCCACCGATCCGTTCGAGGATCCGGCCATTCAACCGAATTACCTGAAGGATCCGATGGACCGGCGCGTGCTGCTGAACGGCATGAAGCTGGCGCGCAAGCTGCTGCATACAAAGGCGCTGGCGCCGTATTTCGATGCTGACGAGCTGCCAGGTCCGGCCGTGCACTCCGATGATGAATGGATGGATTACGCGCGGCAATACGGATCGACCGCGTATCATCTGATCGGCACGGCGCGGATGGGTCCGGCAAGCGACCGCGCGTCGGTGGTGAGCGACCAGTTGCTGGTGCACGGATTGCAAGGGTTGCGCGTGGTCGACGCGTCGATCATGCCGAACATGCCCTCGGCCAACACGTATAGTTCAACGATGATGATCGCCGAGAAGGCGTCGGACATGATAAGGGGCCGGCAACCGCTCGCTCCGGTGGAAGGGATCGCCGCATGACGCAACAGGACCGCGCCCGGGCGTTTCGCGCGTTGCACGACGCGCCCGAGGCGTTTGTGATCGCCAATGCCTGGGATGCCGGTTCGGCGAAATTGCTGACCTCGCTTGGCTTCAAGGCGTTGGCGACGTCGTCGGGGGCGCAGGCCGGTATTCTGGGCCGGGTCGATGGCGCGGTGAACCGGGACGAGGCGCTGGCGCACGCGAAGGCGATCGTCAAAGCCACCGAGCTGCCGGTTTCCGCCGATCTGGAAAAGGGCTTTGGCGACCGGCCGCGCGACGCGGCGCGCACGATCACGCTGGCGGCTTCGATTGGGTTGGTCGGCGGCTCGATCGAGGATGCGACCGGCGATCCGGCGCGGCCGTTATACGATCACATCCACGCCGCCGAGCGGATCATGGCCGCGGCCCAGGCGGCGCGGTCGTGTGGGTTTCCGTTCGTGCTGACGGCGCGGACCGAGAATTATTTGCGCGGCAATCCCGACCTGGACGACACGATTCGCCGGCTCCAGGAGTTCGAGGCGGCGGGGGCCGATGTGCTGATGGCACCGGGCCTGCCGGATCTGGACGCGGTGCGCGCGATGTGTGCCGCGGTCTCGAAGCCAGTGAACTTCATGGCCGGGATCAAGGGAAAATCGTTCACCGTGGTGGAACTGGCGGATGCGGGGGTGAAACGGATCAGCCTCGCGACGTCGTTGTTCCGCGCGGCGATGACGGGGCTGCTGACGGCGGCGACCGAGGTGCGCGATCATGGGACGTTCAATTACCTCGACAGCACGATACCGACGCCGGGCTGGAACCGGTTCATGACGGGATGAACGCGGTTGTTTTCCCGAACTCTCGCCTGAAGGACTCCGATGTCAGATACACCCCCCGATCGCCTGTGCAATAACCCCGCCAGCCCGTTCTACGACGAGGCCGCGCTGGCCCGCGGCATCGGCATCCGGTTCAAGGGCGTTGAACGCACCAATGTCGAGGAATACTGCATCAGCGAGGGCTGGGTCCGCATGGCCGTCGGCAAGACCACGGACCGTCGCGGCATGCCGCTGACGATGAAAATGAGTGGTCCGGTGGAGGCCTGGTTCCGCGACACGGCTACGTGAGGCGTTGGATCGATGCCGCTGTCACCGCCGGCGAGGCGAAGCAACCTGGCGGTTCGTGCCCCCGATCAGGGAGGTTGCTTCGCTGCGCTCGCAATGACAGGGGGGGCGCAATGACAGGGGCGCGCAATGACAGGGGGGGCGCAATGACAGGGGCGCGCAATGACA
>Ga0181536_10000513_pt1 | contig 46873 bp, 36 predicted proteins | sample PEATcosm2014_Bin_41_FD_121105 | JGI IMG/M metagenome (GOLD analysis project Ga0181536, IMG submission 121105) | Peatland microbial communities from MTU Mesocosm Facility, Houghton, MI, USA - PEATcosm2014_Bin17_60_metaG | ecosystem: Environmental > Terrestrial > Soil > Wetlands > Peat | place...
TGATCTTGGCTTTGGCAGCCGTTTTGGTGGATGATGATTTTGGGGTATTGGTATTATTGTGTTTCATACAATCTTGGTGTAACGCTTGTGCGCTCACCTGCCAATACCCATGTCATCTACCTTTCGCTTTACCAGAACACCGATTGTGATCAGATTGCCTGCGCCCTTAAAAGCGCGCCTTGCCAAATGGGGAATTCAACGTTTGAACTTTCCTCCTTTATCCTTACACTCCCCGCATGATCAAAGAATCAACCGTGCATTCCCCGGCGACGGCCTCCGCCTTGTCCCATGATGACGTCGGGGCCATCGGCGAGTTGCGCGAAGCGTATGGAAAGGTGCGCGCCGAGCTGGCCCGGGTCATCATCGGCCAGGACAGCGTGATGGAGCAACTGCTGATCTGCGTGCTGGCGGGGGGACACGGCCTGTTGATGGGCGTGCCCGGCCTGGCCAAAACCACCATGGTCAATTCTTTGGCTCAGGTAATGTCGCTGCAATTTAACCGCATCCAATTCACGCCCGACCTCATGCCCTCGGACATCACCGGGACGGACATCCTGCAGGAAACCGATCAGCCCGGCCGCCGCGCCTTCGTATTCATCAAAGGGCCGCTCTTCGCCAACATCATCCTGGCGGACGAGATCAACCGCACGCCCCCGAAGACGCAATCGGCCCTGCTGGAGGCGATGCAGGAACATCGGGTGACGGTGGCGGGGCGGTTTTTCCCGCTGCCCGTCCCCTTTTTCGTGCTGGCCACCCAAAACCCCATCGAGCAGGAAGGCACCTACCCGTTGCCGGAAGCGCAGTTGGACCGTTTCATGTTTTTTATTTATGTGGACTACCCCGGCGAAGCGGAAGAGAAACGGATCGCGCGCGAGACGACCGGGGCGGCCCCGCCCGGCTTGTCGCATTTGCTTTCCGGCGAACAGATTCTCAAATATCAACAAGTCGTCCAGCGTGTGCCGGTGCCGGATCACATATATGATCTGGCGGTGGAGTTGGTGCGGCGTTCGCGGCCGCAGGCCGGGCAGGCGCCGGAGTGGATCAAGAAATGGGTGAGCTGGGGCGCAGGCCCGCGGGCGGTGCAATATCTCATTCGCGGGGCCAAGGCGCGGGCGGTGCTGCACGGCAGTTATCTGGCGCGGGTGGAGGATTTGGAGGCCGTGGCCGCGCCCGTCCTGACCCACCGCATCCTGACCAACTTCCAGGCCCAATCCGAAGGCGTCGCCAGCCCCGCCATCATCGCGCGCCTCCTGGCGGAGATTCGCGGAGAAGAGCGCCGTGGCTGAGGACTCCCAGCTTTTGGACCCCCAGGCGCTGGCGCGTCTCCAGCACCTGCCCCTGCTGGCCCGCCTGCCCATGGAAGGCTCGGTCTCCGGCCACCACAAAAGCCCCCATCGCGGTTCCAGCGTCGAGTTCGCCGAATACCGCAACTACGTTCCCGGCGACGACATCCGGCGACTGGACTGGCGCGTCTTTGCCCGGACCGACCGTTTTTTCATGAAGGAATTCGAGGCGGAAACCAATTTGCGCTGTTACCTGGTGCTGGATTGCAGCGGCTCGATGAATATCGGCCCCGCCGGGGCGACCAAGCTCCACTACGCCAAACGCCTGGCCGCCACTTTGGGATATCTGGCCGCCCAGCAGGGCGATGCCACGGGGCTGCTTTGCGCCGGAGAAAAGGCCGCGGTGGAAATCCCGCCGCGGCGCAATCCCGCCCACCTGCGGCTCATTCTCGAGGCCTTGCAAAAAACCGCCGCGCGCGGGCAGACTGGGCTGGCCTCCGCGCTGCACGACCTGGCGGAAAAGGTGCGCCGCCGCGCCCTGGTGGTGGTGATTTCCGATTTCTTTTGCGACCTGGCCCCGCTCCTCGAGAGCTTCCAGCATCTGCGCTTTCAGAAGCATGACCTGGCCCTGTTTCAACTCCTGGAGCGCGCCGAACTGGATTTTCGCTTTGACCGCCCCACGCGGTTTGTGGACCTGGAAAGCTCGCTCAACCTGGTGGCCGAGCCGGCCGTGATCCGGGACGAATACCTCCGGCAAATCCAGGCCTTCCTGGAGGCATTGCGGGCGGGATGCCACGAATTTGCGGCGGATTACCGGCAGGTCGTCACCGACCAACCCTGCGAGAAAGTCCTTGCCGAGTTCCTGGTCGAGCGCGCCCGGCTCTCGGCCGGCCCGTGAATTGATCCCATGACCTTCCTCGCGCCATGGATGCTATGGGGGTTGCCGCTGCTGCTGGTGCCGGTGATCATCCATTTTCTGAACCGTCTGCGCCATCGCCCGCAACCCTGGGCCGCCATGCGGTTTCTCCTGGCCGCCACGCGCCGTTCCACCAGCAACACCAAACTGCGGCAGCTTCTGATCCTGCTTTGCCGCGTTCTGATCGTGGCCGCCCTGGTGCTCTTCCTGGCCCGGCCGCTGGCGGGCGGCTGGATGGGATGGGCCGTCGCCTCCGCCCCGGACGCGATCGTCATTTTGCTGGACCGCTCCGCCAGCATGGAAACCAAGTCGGGCGGGACGAGCAAACGCGAGCAAGCCCTCCGCCTCCTGGCGCAGGGGGCGGGGAAGTTTGAGCAAAGCAGCCGTCTTGTTCTAATTGACAGCGCCACCCTCGCGCCGCAGGAGATCGCCCAGGCGGCCAGTCTCCAGCAGTTGTCCCTCACCCAACCCACCGACACCGCCGCCGATCTTCCCGCCATGCTGCGGGCCGCCTTCAACTGGCTGGTGGAAAACCGCGCCGGCGCCGCGGAAATCTGGATCGCTTCCGACGGCCAGCGCAGCAACTGGCATCCCGAAGACCCCCGCTGGAAGGACATCACCAGCCAGCTCGCCTCCCTCCCGCAAAAAGTGCGCGTGCGCCTTCTGGCGCTGGACCAGGCGCCCGACGCCAACGCCTCCATCGCGCTGCGCGAGGTGGCGCGCCGCCCTCTGGGCGAGAAATCCGAATTGCAATGCCTCCTGGACCTCCAGCGCAACCGCTCCTCCTACGAGCCGCTCCCCGTGACGTTGACGCTGGACGGGACGCAAACGCAAACGCAAGTCGCCTTCGACGGCCAGTCGTTGCGCTGGCGGCGCCGGATTGATTTGGGAACCCATCCGGCCGGCGGGTGGGGCAGCTTCACGTTGCCGGCGGATGCCAACGCGCGCGACAACACCGCCTACTTTGTGTATGGGGCCGAAACGGAGGCGCGGGCGGTCGTGGCGGCCAGTTCGCCGGAGGCGGCGCGCTACTTGCGGCTGGCCTCAGCCAGTCGCGCCGGCCAGCCGGCTGATTTGGCGGCCCCGGCGGCCATTGCCGGCGCAAATCTGGACGGCTGCTCGCTTCTGCTCTGGCAGGAGGCCTTGCCCGAAGGCCCGGCGGCGGAACAGGTGCGCGCCTTTGCCTCCCAAGGCGGGGTGGTCGTCTTTTTTCCGCCGGGCCGGGCCGACGCCGGGCAGTTCAACGGGCTGGGTTGGGGCGCGGTGGAAGAGGCCGCGGCGGCGGACGGTTTTCGCGTATTGCGTTGGAACGAGGAGGAAGGCCCGCTGGCCCGCGGCGACGAGCATCTGAGCCTGCCGCTGGCCCAAACCCTTTTCGCGCGGCGCCAAACCATCACGGGCCGGAAAAATGTGCTGGCGGCGTTTGCGGATGGGGCGGCGCTGCTGGTCCGGCAAAATTTGGGGATGGGTGAAGTTTATTTTTGCGCCTCCCTGCCCGACGACAATTGGTCGAGCCTGGCCGACGGACCGGTGCTGGTGCCCATGCTCCAACGGCTGCTCCAGGAAGGCGCCCGCCGCCTCCAACAAGTGGCCCTCATTTCCTGCGGCGAGTTGAGCGCGGCCGACCAGGCCAGGCAATGGGTCTCCGTGGATTCGACCGCGCACAAGGACATCCGCTTCCAGGCCGGCGTCTATAAATCCGGCGACCGCATGATGGCGGTCAATCGTCCGGCGGCGGAGGATGATCCCGAAATGGTGGAATCGGGCGAAATGCGAAAATTATTCGGCGATTTGCCGATGCAGATGTTTCAGGACCGGCGGGTGGAGACGGGCCAATTGGAGGGGGAAATTTGGCGGATGTTTCTCTTCCTCATGCTGCTCTTGATTCTGGTGGAAGGAATTTTGATTCTGCCCGCGGCACGGCCGCAAGGGCAGCCGGCATGAGGATTTCCCGGTGAACCATTTATCTCTAGCGGCCCCGGCCGCGGTGCTTGTTCCGGCGCTGGCCATCTGGCTGTTCGCGGGCTGGCTGAGCTTTGCCAATTGGAACCGGAGCGGCCGCGCCCGCGCGGTGCGGCGGCTGGAGGCGTTGCGCTTTTTGCTGGTCACGCTGCTGGTCTTCACCCTGCTGCGCCCGGAATATGTCCAGCGCCTGGAGCGCAACGCGACGCCGGAGATCGCGGTGCTGATGGACGCGTCGGACAGCATGAAAACCCGCGACCTGATCCTTTCCAACAACGTGGTCAGCCGCGCGCAATGGCTCGATTACCAGCGCCGCCGCCAGTTTTGGCTGCCGCTGCAAGGCAGGGCCAAAGTGGTGGTCGAGGCTTTTTCCGCTCCATCCACCAACGCCGGCGCCCTGAACGGCACCGACTTGGACGGCGCGCTGGAAACGGCATTGCAGCGGTTCAAAAATCTCAAGGCCCTCCTGCTGTTGACGGACGGGGATTGGAACATGGGCAAATCCCCGCTCGGCATCGCGACGCGCTATCGCCAGCAAAACATCCCCGTCTTCACCGTCGGCGTCGGGCGCGAGACCGCGCTGCCCGGCCTGATCCTGGAGGAGGTATCCATGCCGGCCTACGGTCTTTTGGGAGAGGACATCGCCGTTCCCTTCAAAGTCACCAGCCATCTGGCCCGCGAAGTCAAGACCGCCGTCTCGCTCTACGACCCGGAGGGCGAGGCGGCCCGGAAGGAAATCACCATCCCGCCCAATGGCCAGGTCGAAGACGCCATCCTCTGGAGTCCGCGCGCCGGCGGGGAAATCAGCGGCTCGGTCAAAATCCCGGCGCAACCGGACGAAAGCATCGCCGAAAACAACCAGCGCGCGTTCCATATTTCCATCCGCCAGGAGAAACTCAAAGTGCTGGTGGTGGATTCCCTGCCGCGATGGGAATATCGCTACCTGCGCAACGCCCTGGCGCGCGATCCGGGTGTGGACATGCGCTGCCTGCTCTTCCATCCGGAAATCGGGCCGGGCGACGGGCCGGATTACCTCCCGGCCTTCCCCAACACCAAGGATGCGCTGGCGCCCTACGACGTGATTTTTCTCGGAGACGTGGGCCTGGGCCAAAACGAGCTTACCGCCGAAGACGCCACCTTGCTCAAAGGGTTGGTGGAGCAGCAAGCCAGCGGACTGGTGTTCGTGCCGGGGCGGCGCGGGCGCGAAGCCACTTTCACCAACAGCGCCCTGGCTGAGTTGTATCCCGTGGTCCTGGACCCTTCCAAACCCCAGGGGATCGGCTTGGAGAATGAAGCGCAACTGGTCCTCACCAGCCAGGGCAAGCGCCACTGGCTCACCCGCTTCGATTCGGACGAGGACCGCAACGAGGAACTTTGGAAACAACTGCCCGGTTTCTTCTGGTCCGCCGCCGTGGAAAAAACCCGGCCCGGCTCGGAAGTCCTCGCCGTGCATTCCTCGCTGCGCAATGACTTGGGGCGCGTCCCCCTGCTGGTGACCCGCCCGGCCGGGGCGGGCAAGGTCCTTTTTCTGGGCACCGACAGCGCCTGGCGCTGGCGGCGGGGCGTGGAGGACAAATTCCATTACCGGTTCTGGGGCCAGGTGGTGCGTTGGATGGCTCATCAGCGCCATCTTTCCGAGAAGGAGGGCATCCGGCTGAGCTACAGCCCGGAATCTCCGCGGGCCGGCGACGCCGTTTATCTGCAAGCCACCGTGATGGACGAATCCGGTTTTCCTATTGACAATGGGACGGTCACGGGCAAGGTGACCTCGCCGCGCGGCCAGGTGGAGCGGCTGGAATTTTCGCCGCTGGAAGGCGGCTGGGGTGTCTTCAAATCCGGCTTCACCGCCTTGGAGAGCGGCCGTTACAAAATGGAGGTGGCTTCCGAGGCGCACGGGCGCCATTTGGAAACCGCGCTGCTGGTGGCGCCCCCCCTGCTGGAAAAGCAGGGCCAGCCCATAAATTCCCAGGTGTTGCGCGAGATTGCCGACATCTCCCGCGGCGCCAGCTTTTCCGCCGAGGACATTGACAAGGTGGTCCGGCAGATTGCCCTCTTGCCCGAGCCGGCGCCCGCGGAAAAGCGCCTCCGCCTCTGGTGCGATCCGCGGTGGGGCGGCGCGATCCTGCTGCTGCTGACCCTTTATTGGATCGGCCGCAAATGGGTCGGGCTGGTGTGAGGTCAATTTTGCATCCAGCCCCCTGATTTTTGTGTTTTTTTGGCACAAAAAAATAACTTGTGAAACCTTGACAATTGTTGGATTGCGCCCAGACCGGGCATCGGCTAAACTTCCTCCATGAAGGTCATCATCCAGTTGAGCAAAGAAGAAGAAGCGAAGGCGCTGCCCATCCTGCTGCGCCACTCTCCTGGAATGATTCTGCCTGAACGCACTTACGTGCTTGGCGAAGACGTGGTCGGATCACTCCGGAACGCTGGCATCCAAGTTAACCAATTCCCTGGCGGCGGGCGCGCCCCGCGCACAATTTCGATTTCCGCCGGGGTCAACTCGTAGAGTTCGTAAACGCGCTGGTCAATCTCCCGGTCGAGTTGCTCGATTTCGGCTTCGACGGCGGCCAGGTCGGCGCTGCCCGCCTCCTCCGCCACGGCTTTCATCAATGCGCGGACGGCGCGAAGATTGTCCCCGGCCGCCGGCTCGAAATAGACCAGCGGCTCGAGCGAATTGACGAGCAGCGGATAAATCGCCTCCGGCTTCCTGCCCTTCGTCCATTTCTTCTGCCGCGAATGCTCGGCCAGGAACCGCCGCCAGGAGGCATAGATGAATTGGCGCAGCGCCTCATCCTCGAACGCGAGCCGCAACACCGGCCACGGGCGCGCCGCGCCGTCCGGGGTGTCGGAGACGGTGGCGGTGAGCGTGAGTTCCCCGCCATTGGATTCCACGCGGATGTCGTGGACAAAACCCGCGCGTTGCACGTCATCAATCAGGATTTCCGATTTCACCGCCCCCGCGAAATCCTTTTGCAGGTAGTGCGCAAGGCCGCAGGGCGTCCTCTGGGAGTGAGCAATAAGTTTCAGAAACTTGGACAACACAGGCTTTTTCTTGGCTTCGAGGATTTTGGCCACTACTGCCACCACCGAGTCATGCAAATGCCTGTTCCTGGCTTTTGAAAGGTCTAGGGAACGAATCGGAAGAGCCGCCACATTCGTTCGTTTCACCTCCGCCAGAGCTTCGCCCACTTCAGGGTTGAGGCTTTGATAATACCAGTTTAGCAACTTCGAGTTTAAGATGCCGAGTGCGTATCGTGTTTCCACATCCTTCTTGAGTGGCACGAGTACGTGCATGTTGTTAAGGCAGAGGAACTGTTTTTCGTCAAGCGCGGCCACAAGGCTGTCACCGGTCTGCCGCATCACGATCTTTTCTGGAGCGTCAAATTTTGCTGCGGGCCGTGGTTCCGCAAGCCAAGGTCCGTATTTAATGAAGCGGTTTTCCAGCGGTGCAATTAAATATCGCTCGATATCGCGTCCTCGAAGATATGGAAGGCAGGACTCGTCGGCTTTTGTTGCGCTGTCAAATGGGCGCTCTGCAACAATCCTTTTTGACTGCGGAGGGATGCCTTTTCCAATCTGGTACGGCTTGACGCCAACATTGATGTCAAAGAGTGAACCGGCAGGCACTCCCAACGAGGCAATTTTCGATGCCAATGCAAGATCCTCTTTCGTCAGGAAGATGTTGATAATGCCTCCGTCAAGCGCCCGCCACTTATCCTGCTCGTGTTCAATCCGTTTGATTCCCAAGTGGGCTGGCTGCGCACTGAAACTGTTTTTAGTCTCTGCAATTGTGACTCGGACGAGGTTCTTTTCCGGATCCGCCTTCTTTAAAAGCAGGATTTCGGTATCGACGGTTACTCCACTGAATACTGGAAACAAAAAATGGACGATTTCGAGAACCGTGGTCTTTTGGGTAACAAATCGTCTCGTGTTCTGCTGTAAAATATTTGTCAGCCAGGGGTTCGGGATAATCATGCCGAAAAGGCCACCATTGGAAAGCAAGAGTTTGAGGCTGCGCTCGAGAAACAAGAGATAGCTGTCGAGTTGGTAGCCTTGGCACGTGAAGTTCTGATTTAAGTGCGCCTTCGCGGTTTCATCGAACTCGGCACCGTAAGGGGGATTCCCAATAACGACATCGAAACCACCGCGTTTCATGGTTTCGGGAAACTCGTTTGGCCAATCGAATGCGACATCGCCCGCGACGGTGGCGTCGGCAATGAGCGAGTTGCCGTGTTTGAAGTTACCCGTGAGCTTTGGCAGAAGATTGAGAGGTTTTCCACCCCGTTGCTTGAGATGCAGGCGTTCGATAAAAGGATCACGGTTCACCGTCATGTAACGCAACCACAGATTGAGCTTTGCCACCTCCACCGCCTGTCGGTCGAAATCCACTCCAAAGATGTTTTCGGTGAGCACGTGAAGCGGCGAATCCAGAACCTCCTCGGCCAGCGCGAAATCGGCGTCAAAAAGCGCGCCTTGGCCGTTGCGCTCTTTTTTGATGCGGCGGCATTCGGCGTTGTAGTCGGCGTAGGCGTCAACCAGCGTGTCGAAGGCGACGAGGAGAAAGGAGCCGGAGCCCATCGCGGGATCGAGGACCTTGATTTGCGAGAGTTCGCGGATTTTGGCGAGCGCGCCCTTGAAGTTTTTGTAGCCGAGCAGGGTCCTGGCTTCGGCGAGGATCGGTTTGATTTTCTCGCCGAGGGTGTGGGCGACGATGTAATCCACGATGTATTTTGGCGTGTAATAAATGCCCTCCTTCTTGCGGAGTTCGTCGGTGTCCTCAATGACAATGCGCCCGCCGGTCTGGATCAATTTGTGCGCCAGGAAGCGTTCATAGACCGCGCCCATCACGTCCTGCGACATCAGGCTGAAATCGTAGCTGTAGAGGTGCCGGAAGGCGAGCAGTTCGCCGTGCCCGGTTTCAAAGCCGCAGGTGGCGGCGAGGTCGGGCGAGAGCGGTTCGTGGCCGACGACGGCGGCGAGCGCGGCGTTGTCAATTTCCAGTTCATCGCAGAGCAGCGGCTGCTCGAACAGTTCGGTGTTGAAATCATTCTTGATCCCGATGAAGAGCGACTCGCGGATGACTTCGGCAAAGGTGGCGTTGGCCCGTCCGTAGAGGAGTTCGTAATTAACGTAATCGCGCGCCAGTTTGTTGTATTCGATGAGCCGGCGCGTCTCCAACATGCGGCAGAAGATGAAGCGGTCGAGCAATTGCTGGCTGGCGAGGGTGATGTCCTCCAGCGAACGCCCCTGCTGGCGGAGGGCGAAGCCATTGGCGATGAGGAGGCGCCAGCGTTTCAGGTCGGCGAGAAACTGCTGGTCGAGGCCGGCTTTTTTCCGCTGGTCATAGACTTCGTCAATGCGGTTGGCGTCGAGGTTTTCCAGCGCGAGCAATTCCCACAACTCGCCGCGGCGCGGCCAGAGGTCGGCCAGTTTGAAGGAGAAAGTGGGCGTGGTTTCGTTGACGCGGATGAAGTGAAACTGGGCGAAATTGGAAAGGAGAATCCAGGCTACGGGCCGATCCATTTTCGTCACTTCCGGGCTGAGACGATAGTTCTGGATGTAGCGCAGAACCTGGTCCCGATGCTTGTCAAACAGGCTCGCATTCCGGCTCGAATTCTCGCAATCGTGGAGGCTCTTGGCCTCCACGAACAGGAGCGGGCGGTCGGACTTCAACAGGTAATCCACCGAATCGCCGAGGATCTTGAACTCGCGGACCTGGTTCGCGTTCGGCAGGTAGCCGAGCGCCTGGAAAAGCGGTTCCAGCAGCAATGTTTTGGTCGCCTCCTCAGGTTCCTGTTCGTCAAAACCGTGACCGAGCAACCGTTTCGCGCTGGCAATCAGGGTCTCCAGCTTTGCGTTGAAATCCTCTTGCTTGGAAGGCATGAAACGGAGCGTAACAAACGAGACCCCGCCACGGCAAGCGCCCGCTTGTTTAATTGGATTTCTTGCTTGATGTTGTGCTTGACACCGCCGAACCGGGACCCTGGCCTTGAGATGGATAAATTTGCCCGCCGCCGCGATTCTCATACCCGGCCTGGGGCGGCGGATTGTAGGACGGCTCGCGCCGTTCCGGCATGGCATAGGCCGGCTCGGCGGATGGGCCGCCATTGTAGCCGCGCGGGGTGGACGAAGACGGCGCCGGCGCCGCCGCATAGCCCGGCGCGGCGGCGGCCTCGAACGGACGCGAGGCGCGACTGGCATCCAAGCTGCCCCACGAAGGCGGCCTGCCTCCCGCGGGCGCGCTGACATCCACGGGCGGATTTATTCGTTTGGGCGGCGGTTGGAAATTGCCCGGGGTGAACCCGGAGAACCCGGTCCGGGCCGGCAATCCCTGGGAAACCGGAGCCGCCGCCTGGGCGGAATTATCCGCCTCCTGGCGGGAGGTCTTGTTGATTAAAAGCCGCTGCGCCGGGGCGCCGGCCGAGGACCGCGCCGCCGAAGCGGAAAGATCGGGCCGGAAGACCGCCAGAGCCGGAACCGCGCCGCGCACCCTGCCGCCGGAGGTCTCCGGGGAGAAGGCTTCCTGCAAAGCGACGGTGCGCACCGGCGTCCTGGTCGCGGCGGCGATGAGATCGGGGCTGACGCCGGAATTGATCACCTTGCGGCCTTTGACGGAATAGTTGTTGACTGGAGTGCTCTTCTTGTAAAGGGCCGCGGCCTGGGAAGGCGTGGCGGCGAAGCCGGAAACGCGCGGGGAGAGGAAATGGTCATAGGTCACGAAGGTGAATGCGGAGGCGCTCAGCCCAAAACTCGCGTCAATCCCGGCCATGCCTTCGCCCGCGAACAATCCGATCCCCGGCTCAAAAAGGGCGTTGGGCGGCAATGGCGCCCAGCCGGCGCAACTGTCCGAGTCGCGCCAGGCGACCCAGGCGGGAGCCCAGACAGAGCCGGGGAACCAAACCCATCCGAATTTGCCGTCGTGACTCCAGCGTCCGTAATGGAAGGTCGCCCACCCCCAGGAATAGTCCGACGCCCAGTACCATCCCTGGTCGCTGAGAACCCACTGTCCCCGGTTGCGGTAAGGCAGCCAAGAGGCATCCACCGATGAGACCATCGGCTGCCAGCACCAGCCAATATCAATCACTTGCACCCAGCTTCCGTAAGGCGCCAGGTCATTGTAAAAATAACTGTCTTGCGGATTCTCCAACGGCTCTGGATCAACCATCGCCGCGGGCGGCGGCGGCTGAACCATGTCCTCCGGCGGGGCGGCCAGGGCGGCATCGGGCGTTGCCAGGGCGGAGGCGGGTGGCGGGGCGGGGGTTGTGGGGGCGGCGGCCACAGCGTCCGGCTTCTTGAAGAGCGCACTGATCACTTTGTCCGAAAGACCCAAATCATAAAGATAAAGCACCTCGTCCGCCGTCGGATTGTAGGGCTTGCCCGAATTCTGGATGAAAGCCACGATGGTTTCCTCCGCCACGTGGGACTGCGCGAGTCGGATCACTTCCGCCAGGCCGGGGGACAAGTCCGCCGGCAGGGTCGGCGGGACTGCGGCCCCCGTCCCAGAAGTGGCACGAGGAGCGGGCGCGGCCGCCGTCGCGACCACCGGCGCCGGCGGGTTGGTTGGAGAGCCGCTGCCTTGGCCCTGGGTATTGTCGAAGTGGGCGAACGCGCCGATGAGCAGAACGGTTACCGCCACCACGACTGTGAGCAGGATCGAACTTCCAAGAGTTCGAGGATTCATAACGTCAATATGTTCAGGTTTCGAGCGCCTCGGCAAGCACAACCTTTCAACTATCATGCGGCCCCATAAGATGGACGCCGGCGTTTGGGGGGATATTCATAAATAAGGCCGGGGCATTTTGTAACCGGCAGCTAACATCGAAACGCCTGGAGCGAATTGACGGTGCCGCACGACAGGCAGGGGACTGCCGCGGCCTGCGCTCCGCAATTTGGACAGACCCCTTGGTGGGCGAAGACGTCATAGCCGTTGCCGCATTTGCCGCACCTCCAGAACGGGCCAACCGGCGGGGCGTCCTTGCACGCCGGACAAGCCAGCCCCGGCTGCCGCGGCGCCGCCGCCAGACGGGAGAGCGCCCGCGCCCGTTGCAAGCCGCCCCAGCAATACATCACCACCAAGCCGCACAGAATCCCCAGCCACCAACTTCGGCTCGCCACGGCGAGCACAATCAAAACCGCCACGCTGGCCAAGCCAAGAGAGGCGGCAATCATCAGGCTGCGAGCGCGTCCGAACAGAAACCAGAGCAAAGACTGAAGAATCTGGCCGCCATCCAGCGGATAGATCGGCAAGAGGTTGAAAATCAGCAGAAGCAGGTCCAATTGCCAAATCGCCACGATGAAGTGATAGGCGTCAGGCATGCTCGCGGGCCACCCGTGCCAATTGCTCAGGAGCATGAGCACCGAGAGCATGGGGAACAGCGCGACATTGACCAGCGGGCCGGCCGCGATGCACCAAAGCGTCGCGCCCGGACGGGGCGGCGGCGACACGTAAGCCACGCCGCCAAAGGGCCAGAGCACAATCGTGTCGGCATGTCCCCCCACCTGTTTGCACGCCAGCGAGTGGCCAAACTCGTGCAGCATCACGATGAAAAAGAGCGACAGATATTCCAGCACCGGCCACAGGTAGGAGGAATACTCCGCGGCCCGCGTCTGGATGCCGTAGATGGCCAGCAGAAACCACGACCAGTGCAAATACACGTTGATCCCGCCGAATCGGAACAAATGGATTGATCCACGCTTGGTTGGCACAACGCCCCCAAGTTTACGATTCCATTAGGTTTGTGCAACCACCGAATGAGGCCCCGGCCAGCCAACAAATCAGGCCCAATTCGGGCCAAGCGGAGCTTGATTCGCCCGCAAACCGCAAGGAACGCCCACATCCTTTCATCATCACATTGCGGCCATTTGAATTCGCGGCTTCCCACAGCCCCTCCTTTGCCGCATAATGGCCGGGTCTTGACATCCATGGACGAAAATATTCTCAGGCTGCTGGGAAGGCGGGATTATGCGCCTTCCAATCTCCCGGAATTGCTGCGGCGGCTGGGGTTGCGACCCAATGAGCACCAGGCCTTGCAGGCGGCTCTGCACAATTTGGAAAAAACCGGCCAAGTTGTCCGCACCAAAGGCAACCGCTATATCCAGGCGCAACAGGCCGATCTGGTTGCCGGGGTCATCCGCATCACAAGGCAGGGGCGCGGTTTCTTGCAGCCCGACGACCCGACGGTCCCGGAGATTGCCGTGGAGGAAAGCGCCACTTCGACGGCGCTGCACGGCGACCGCGTGCTCGTGAGGCGCGACGCCCGACCCGGCCAGCGCCGCGCCGCGGGCGGGCCGGTCACCGGCGCCGTGGTCCGGGTCCTGGAGCGCAAACGCACGCAAATCGTGGGCACTCTGCAACAGAGCAAACAGTTCCTCTTTGTCATCCCCGACGATCCGCGCATTCCCCACGACATTTACGTCAGCCTGCCGCGGGATGCGGGCCGCCCGGCGCGCGTGGGGGACAAAGTGGTGGTGGAGTTGGGCCACTGGGAATCCCGCCACACCAATCCCGAGGGGCAGATCGTCGAAGTGCTCGGCCCGGCGGACCAGGAGGGCGTGGACATGCTTTCGGTCCTGCGCCAATACAGCCTGCCCCTGCACTTTCCCAAAAATGTGTTGCGGGAGGCGGATTTGATCGCGCGGGGCGGACCCCCCTTGGCTCCTGGAACCGCGGCGGGCGCGCCGGCGGGGCCGGAGCCGGCGGGGCGCGTGGATTGCCGGGCCGATCCGGTCATCACGATTGATCCTGACGACGCCAAGGATTTTGACGACGCCATTTGCCTGCAACGCCAGCCGGGCGGGCCATGGAAAGTCTGGGTGCATATCGCCGATGTCTCCCATTACGTCAAGCCGGGCGGCGCGCTGGACCAGGAGGCGCGCCGGCGCGGCAACTCCACTTATCTGGTGGATCGGGTGATCCCCATGCTGCCGGAGGCCCTGAGCAACGAGCTGTGCTCGCTGAAGCCGGGAGTGGACCGCCTGACCAAATGCGCGGAACTTATTCTTGACACAGAGGGGCGGGCGCTGCGCGCCAGGTTCTATCCGGCCGTCATCCGCTCCGCGCGCCGTTTCACTTACCGCCAGGCGCTGGAAGTCATCCAACGCCGCGCGCCGGCGGACCGGATTGAGGCGATGCTCCAACAGGCCCACGCGCTCGCCCAGACGGTGCGCCGCGCGCGTTTCAAGGCCGGCTCCCTGGACCTGGATTTCCCGGAGGCGAAAATCCGGCTCGACGACCAGGGGCGGATTTTGCGGATCGAAAGAATCGAGAATGATGTCTCCCACCAATTGATCGAGGAATTCATGCTCCTGGCCAACGAAGCCGTGGCGGCGCGCCTGACGGCTCTGCGCCGTCCGGCCGTCTTCCGCGTCCATGAGGCGCCCAGCGAGCTGCGGCTCCAGGAGTACCGCCAGGACGTGCTGGCCCATCAGATTCCGTGCGGGAACCTGGCGCAGCGCGGCGAGGTGCAGAAACTCTTGCGCCGCCTCAACACCCTCCCGGTCGGGCCGGCGTTGAAAATCGGCTTTCTCAAATCCCTGATGCGGGCGCGTTACGCGGTGGAACCGCTGGGGCATTACGGCCTGAGCAAGACCCATTACACCCATTTCACCTCCCCGATCCGCCGCTACGCCGACCTGCTGGTCCACCGCGCGCTCTTTGACAACGCCGGGCCGCCGCCGGCCTCGCTCCAGGAAATCGCCGGCCACATTTCCGAGACCGAGCGCAATTCCGCCGACGCCGAGCGCGACAGCAAGGATGTCAAACTATTTGCCTTCCTGAAAGCGCAACTCAAATCGGGCCGGCCGGAGACATATGCGGCGCTGGTGATTGACACCCGCAATTTCGGGTTCTTTGTGGATGTGCCGGCGCTGGGCATGAGCGGCCTGGTGCATCTTTCCTCGTTGCGGGACGACTTTTATATTTTCGATCCGCAGCGGGGGCATCTGATGGGCCGGCGCACCCGCCGCATCATCAAGCTGGGGGACAATGTCAGCGTGCAGGTGTTCAAGGTGGACTCGTTCAAGAAGCAGGTGGATTTTCAACTGGCCGGTTCCGCTCCGGCGCGTCCGCCCGCGCCCGGCCGCCTCGCCCCGGCCGCGGGGCCGCGTCCTCCGCCACTCAAGACATGGCGCACAGGGCGGCCAATTCCCGCAGCCCTTGGCACAGGCCGGGAAGGACAGGGCCGGCCCGGACGCACGCGGTCGGAAGAATACCGGCATGGCCGGAGACGGTGATCCCCGCGGTTTGAGCGCAAAGCCAGCACGACCAGATTCCCTCTTGACCTAATCGTCCAGACGCCGGAGTCCATCGCCCGGCGGCAGCGATACGGCGATTGTTTCATCCAGAAGATGTAAGAGTCAGAGCCAGCACCGGCATCATTCTCTCTTGCGGGGGCCTGCCGCTGTGTTAGACTTTACAGTGAGATGAGAACCGTCGAAGCAATCATCCAGCCCAGTGGCGAGGTCCGGCTGGTCGAGCCGGTGCATGTGCGGTCCCCCAGGCGCGCGCTGGTGACTATCCTCGAAGAGGAGCCGCCAGCGCATGACGCCGCCCTGTTGAGTGAAGCAGCGCTGGCGGAGGATTGGAATCGTCCCGCGGAGGATGCCGCGTGGGCACACTTGCAGCCGGGGACGTCGTCATAGTTCACTTCCCCTTCTCCGATCTTGCTGCCTCCAAATTGCGGCCGGCGGTCGTGCTGGCCGATGCGGGGCGGGACGATTGGATTCTGTGTCAAATTACCAGCAAGCCTTATGGCGACAAGCGCGCCATCAGGTTGGAGGACGGCGATTTTGCAAACGGCTCATTGCGACTCATCAGTTTCGCGCGCCCCGGCAAGTTGTTCACGGTCCATGCCAGCCTCGTGGCCGGAAAAGTCGGCGAGTTGAAGGCCGGCAAGTTCGCCGCCATCCGCGAAGCTGTAATGCAGGTGATAGGGGCCCAATAACCTTGCGCCCCCGTTTGCCCCATATCCCGCCCGTGCTGGCCAGAGTTTTGCTCACCGCCCCGCTTGCCCTCCGTAGGCTTGGCGAAGGAGGGTCGCGGTGGAGGTCAACTCCGGCTGGGGCGATATCCTTATCGTAATGTTATCTTGCAATCTCCCTATGCATCCTGCTCGTCCGACTGCTTGGAGAAAGCGCTGTTCTCAACCTGTTTAAAAAGATGACTGACCCGTCGGATTATTCGCTGTTGTCAAGAAGGAGGGGGCAAAATGCGTCCTGCTTGCGCAATTGGCCGCGATAACGCATATTTGACTCATGCTGACGGATGAACAGCCCGGCTCAGAACAAATCAAAGTCCTCCGCGCCCTGTCAGGCGAGGAACGGTTGCGGGTGGCCGGCCGTCTTTATTGGTCGGCGCGCAAAATGAAGGCTGCCGGTGTTCGCGCCCAACATCCCGACTGGCCAGAGACGCGAGTTCAGGCTCACCTGCGGCGCATTTTCTCGAATGCCCGAAGTTGAACTTTTTTTGTTCGTTCGCCCGATCCAAAGCTAAGCCCTCAGTGTCACGTCTTAACATTTAACATTTGCTAATGGTTGTTGCCAAGCCGGTTTTCGGGAAATTGGGGTGACGGCGCTCGTGAACCAGGCCCAGAAAAGTCCCGAAACGGCTGCTGAAAACAGCTTTCACGACGCGCGACCGAAGACCTCGTGGAAAGCCAACCCCACATCCTTCTTTGAGAGCAACTCTTCCAGCCGGCTGTTCAACTCGGCTTTGATCTGCGCCTCGGTGCGGGAGTCGGGTTCAAGGCTCTCGATCAACAGCCTTGCCAGAGCCGCCCGGTCTTCGGACGACAACGACAAGGCTTCTTCGGCCACCGTTAAATTCGTTAGCGGCATGGAAAGAAAGTACCACAGATTGTTGCCAACGCAAGGTTTTTGGCCTGGAGCTTTTGGTCTGGAGCCGTCGGGAGCAGATCCATCCTCGCTCCAGATTCGCCATCGTGGCCAAAATCCGCATTGCCCTTGCGCCTGGATTCGCCCACAATCCGCCTATGCGGGCCCGTGTTTTATCGGCCGCCCCGCTTGCCCTCCGTAGCCTTTGCGAAGAAGGGTCGCGGTGGAGGTCAATTGCGGCTGGGGCGATACCATGGTGGTGAACATTATGTCGATTTCGCCTATGCGGTATGGCCACTTTAATGGCGCTCGGTTGAGGCAAAGGTGAACCGCCAGTTTGGCTTTCGTGCGAAAGCAAGACACTTGCAGAGACCTGCAAACCAAGCAGCACACTGTGCGGAAAAATCTGTTACCTTTTCGCCGCGGCGTCCATATATCAGTGAGATGATAAACGACGATATGGCGTTGTTGCGGGAATATGCCCTGCGCGACTCTGAGACGGCATTTGCGACGCTGGTTTCGCGGCATGTGAATCTGGTGTATTCTGTGGCGATGCGCCAAGTCCGCGACGCACAACTCGCGGAGGAGATCACACAGGCGGCTTTTATCATTTTGGCGCGCAAGGCTAATTCGCTTGGCGATAAAACGGTCCTTTCCGGATGGCTTTGCCGCACGGCCCGGTATGCCAGCGCCGACGCCCTGAAAAGTCAACGCCGCCGGAAGGTGCGGGAACAGGAGGCTTACATGCAATCCGTTTCAAATGAATCCGGGCCGGATGCTTGGACTCAAATCGAGCCGATGCTCGAGCCGGCGCTGGCACAACTGGGAGAAAAGGACCACAACGCCATCGTGCTTCGATTCTTTGAAAATAAAGACTTGCGCGAAGTTGGCCTGGCTCTGGGAGCGAGCGAAGACGCGGCGAAAATGCGTGTCAGCCGCGCTCTGGAAAAACTGCGGCTTTTCTTTTCGAAGCGCGGCCTCACGCTTTCCGGGGCGATGATTGCCGGGGCGCTTTCGGCCCATTCCGTTCAAGCCGCGCCCGTTGCGCTGACGAAAACTGCCACGGTCGTTGCGCTGGCCAAGGGCGCGACGGCTTCCGGCTCGACCTTAACCCTCATTAAAGGAGCATTGAAAATTATGGCATGGCCAAAGGCTAAGACTGTCGCGGCTGCGGCCGCCGTCGTTATTTTGGCTGCAACAACGACTACGGTGGTAGTCAGAGAAAAGAACTCTGCGCCGGGCTATCCCGGCGACTGGATTTGGGAGCAAAACTCGCAAACGTTGGCACGGGTGCCACCCATGCTTCTGCTGCGACCAAGCAAAAGGCCTGCTTCCTCCGCGCCCGTAGAGATGTTTGGAAAGAACCGATACCTCGCGGAGGGCAAGACCGTGAAAGAGTTGCTTGCCAGCGTGTCTTCTCAAATGAATTCGCGGGCAAAACTCACCGTTCTAGCTTCCTTACCCGACGACAGACTCGATTGCATCGTGACGCTGCAAGACAAGTGGTGGGTTGCGCTCGAATCCGAAATCACCCAACGGTACCATCTCACGACACACTATGAAAACGGTGCAGGCGGGGCGGTGTTCGTAGTGCAAAACGCGCCGTGAGCCGTCTGATCTTCAATTGATTCAAGCATTCTTGGTTTTTGGCCAACGACTCTGCCCGCTTCGCCCTAGCCTCCGCGTTGGCCCACCATCCGCATATGCCGCCCCGCGTTTTATCCGCTGCGGTCAATGGCATTGAAACTTTCCCCGTCGAGGTGGAGGTCAATTGCGGCTGGGGGGAGACCCTCATCGTCATCGTCGGGCTGCCCGTGCTTTCACCACAGTTCATTCACAGCACGTCAATCAGATGGGTTGTCATGTAGATCGTGACGACGTGAGGCGCTCATACGTGGCAGGACCTTCGACGGTAAAATGAAAACTTTCCGCGGCGAGTGCGGCCAAAGCCGCTTCCGGCACCATCACCTCGCCTGTTGCCCAACTCTTGCCCGGGAAGCGTCTGGCGATGTAACCGAGAGCCCTTCGTTTGGATTCTTGATCGGCAAATCGTATGATGACCATGCAGGTAGCATAATGGCCTTTGCGAACTCAAGCAAGACCGGGATTCGCGCCGGATGGATGAAAAACCGCATTGCCCTTGCACCCGCCTTCCCCCACAATCCGCCCATGCTTGCCCGTGTTTTGTCCGCTGCGGTCAATGGAATCGAAGCCTTCCCTGTCGAGGTGGAGGTCAATTGCGGCTGGGGGGAGACTCTCATCGTACCAATTATGTCGATTTCGCCTATTTGTTGACCATGCTGAAATTCAGCGATGCCTTGGGGGACAATGCCGTCACTACTAGGGTAGCCGGCCTCTTTAAAAACTACTTTTCTTCGCCGGTTGGCATGGTAAATTCCGTGAGATGAAGAAACCCGCCAAGAAGGGCAAGGGCGACGCGCCCAGGTGGCGCACAGCGTAATGCAGGACGTGATCGCCATCAGCTTTATGAGGGCAGACGAATGAAAATCACCAATGGAGGCCTAGATGATTCTCGCGTGCAGGCGCTTCTGGCGCATCATTTCCATACTGCTCGTGCCGAGACAGCCCCCGGAAGCGCACACGCGCTTGATCTAACTGGGCTGAAAGCGCCAGACATTCACTTTTGGTCTGCTTGGGAGGGAGATTGTGTGATTGGCGTTGGCGCATTGAAACGGCTGTCAGAATCCCAGGGAGAGATAAAATCCATGCACACCGCGCAGTCGCACAGGCGGAAAGGCGTCGGGAGCGCGGTGCTGCGACACATTATTGCTTCGGCGTTCCAGATGGGATTGTCTCGGTTGAGTCTCGAGACGGGCTCGTGGCCGTATTTCCACACCGCTCGCGAATTTTATAGACGCCACGGTTTTGTTGAGTGTCCACCCTTCGGCAATTACATCGCTGATCCGAACAGCGTTTTTATGATGCTGGAGCTTCGTTGAACGAGGGATCAATTGTGGGCGGGGGGGGGGACAACCATGGTCACCGTCGGCCTGCCGGATGCGGCGGTCAAGCAGTCGCTTCCGCGGGGCGGTTGACGTTGCGGGCTAATTGCCTTTGCCGGCGACTTGCTGGAGCAGCGCGTTCAATTCGCCCAGGCGCGGCGGTTTGCTCAGCACGGCGTCCACCTCCGGCGCGGATTCGCCGTCGGCTTGGATCATCGCGCCCCATCCTGTCAACATGAAAACAGGGGTGCCCGGCGATTCGGCTTTGACGGCGCGCGCCACGTGATAGCCGTCCATGTCCGGCATGCCCAGATCGGTGATGACCACCTGGAAGGGGTTGTCGCCGCGCAGGCTGGCGCGAAACATCTTTAACGGCTCCCTGACGCCTCCTAACGGCTGTTCTAACGGGTCAAAAGTCAAAAAACACCAATGTTTACGCGGGTCCTAACGGGTTAACGGCTCCGGACCCCCAAAGGCCGCCTTCGCAGCGGCGGATTTCCGCGTTCGCTCCTCCAACCGATCTGCCTCATCCCTTTTCGCCCGGCGGCGGCGGGGAGGCAGGAGGCGTCGCGCAACATTTGCGGCAGCGACATTGATCCACGCTCCAGGGGCCTGGACCTGCCGCGGACAAATAAAGGAACACCACACAACAAGCCACGTCCAGTTCCCCTTGGTTATGGATGGGCCACCATCCGCCGGGCGCATGCACCATGAAGTAGGAGGCCGCCATAAACACGGCGAGCAGTAACGCCGTCAGCCGGGTGAACATGCCCATCAGGAGGAGCCACCCTCCAACCAACTCCACAATTCCCGCGATGCCGAGCAACGAGGAAAGAGGGGCCGCTCCCGAACTAATCGTCGGATAGCCGAAAACTTTTTGCCCGCCATGCTGCAGCAGCAACAGGGCAAGAACAATGCGCATCAAGCTCAGGAGGCAGGGACACCACCTGGCACAACAGTCATCAAATTTGGTCATGGCTTTGTTTTATCAAGTTGGCCGGCTTGGCGCAAGCAAAATCCCCGCCGGGTTGTGTCGCCCAAAACCATCCGGCTTATCGGCGGCTCAATTCGACGACGGCGCTATCAAATTGTTTTTGACAATTCGGCGCCAGGCCGACGCGCAGGAGGGTCGCCCCGGCGAACGTTTTGCCGTCGCCGGCCAGCCTGGAGACCGCTCCCTCGGGGAGGTTGACTTCGCGCAGAAGGTAGTTGGCCGCCGGGTCCAACCCGCGCAGTTTGACCGGCGCATCGGCGGCGTCCTTGATCTGATAAACGAAAAGGGCGGCGCGGCCGGAGTCCGGCGTGACATAGCTGATGGCCGAGCGCGGCCCCAGGTAAGGCGATTCCAGCCGGTACAGGTCGCCCTGGCACACGATGTCGCCAAGGCTCTGCTTGTAGAGGCGGATGGCAGCGGTGGTGGCCGCCCGTTCGGCGGGGGTCATTTTGGCTGCGTCCATGTCCAGGCCCAGGACGCCGCTCAGGGCGACATCCAGGGTGAACTTGAAGGGGCGATGGCCCATTTTGGTGACGTGATCGGACAGGGCGCAGGCCGGGAAAAACTGGCTGAAACCCCATTGGATGAAAACGCGATGGAGCGGGTCGGTGTTGTCGCTCGGCCAGAAGGTGTGGAAGTATTTCAGCGCCCCGTAATCCGCGCGGCCCGCCCCGCCCGAACAGAGCATCGCCGTCACGTTGGGATAGTTGGACGCCATCCGCCCCATGACGTCGTAGAGGGCGAAGTTGTAATCAATCAGCAGCCGCGATTGCTCCTCCGGCTTAAGATAGGCGGAGCCGGGCTGGGTGACGTAACGATTGGCGTCCCACTTCAGGTAGGTGATGCCGGGATTGGACCCCAGCGTCTGATTGATCACCTTCCAGACGAATTCGCGCGCCTCGGGCCGGGTGAGGTCCAGGTCCAACTGATTGCGGCTCAGTTCCGGCTGGCGATGCGGCTCGGCGATGGCCCATTGCGGGTGTTGCTCGTAAAGCTCGCTGCGGGGATTGACCATTTCCGGCTCCAGCCAGATGCCAAACCGGATGCCCCGCTTCCTGGCTTCGTCGGCGAGGTAGGAAAGGCCGTGCGGGAGTTTGTTCGTATTGACCTGCCAGTCCCCCAGGCCGGCGCGGTCGTCATTGCGCGGGTATTTGTTGGCGAACCAGCCGTCATCCAGCAGGAACAAATCCGCCCCCAAATCCCTGGCTCCGTCGAACAGGGAGACGATGCGCGCCTCGGTGAAGTTGAAGCCGGTGGCCTCCCAGTTGTTGAGGACGACGGGCCGGAGTTGGGCGGCGTCCCGCACGCCGTAACGGCGCGCCCAGCGGTGGAAATTGCGGCTGACCTGGCCTTTCCCGGCGTCGCTCCACGTCCACAACATCGCCGGGGTCTTGAAGAGTTGGCCGCGCGCCAGAGGATATTGCGAGGCGAAGGGGTTGATGCCGCACAGCACGCGCAATTGCCCCTGCCAGTTGACATCGAACGCAAATTGAAAACTGCCCGACCACTCCAGGGCGCCGCCATAAACCTCGCCCGATTCCTCCCGGGCCGGCTGGCCAATGGAGAGCAAAAACGACGGGGTGCGGTAACGCCCGGCCCGCACCCCCAGCTTGGAGTCCAGGATCGTCATGCCCATGCCCAGCTGGTCCTCCTCCATCGTCCCTTCGCTCGCCCAGTCGCCGTGCAGTTGCGTCACCCAATACTGGTTGGATTGGATGACCGACGAAGAGGAGGCGAACCGAAACAGCGTCACTTGGCCCTCTTCCTCATGGTGGATTTCCGACCACTCTTCGAGCACATCCTGGTCGTGATAGGCCCGGAGGCACAGGGTCACAAAAAACGGGTAATAGCGGTCCTTCAATTCAATCCGCGTGAGGGTGATGTTGGTGTCCAGGGCCGTGGATTGGTTGGTCAGGTAGATCAAATCGGTGGAGTTGTTGCCGTCGGCGTGGGTGGCCTGCACCGCCGGCTCGGAAATGAACCCATCCCCAAAGGACGGGTGGTACTCCGTTTCGCGATCCAGCGTGCCGCCGCCCGCGGGCACGGAGAGAGGCTGGGCGGAGGGGATTTGATAGAGGCGGCCATCGCTGCCCAGTTGCAATGTCACGTAAAAATGGGCGGTGGCGATGCAAAAGACTTTGGCGGTGCGTTCGGCTTGGGCGATGTCCGCGCCACGGGCCGGCGCCGGCCAGCCGAGGAGCAGCATGGCCAGCAGGGCGGGGGCGGGCAGATACATTTTTGGCGATCTTACGCGCATGAGCAACGGGCCAGGGATACACCTTTTGCGCCGCGGAATCCACAGGAAAAATCCGCGCCGTCGCCCGCCCGGACTGGCTGCAAGCAGGGGGAACGACTTAATGAAGAAAAAGCGGCTGGCCTTGGTTGTCTCCAGAGGCCAGCCGCTTGGGGGGAGGAACAAATCAGTTCCTCGAAAGGATCACGTCATTTGCGGAGCCGGTTTTGAGGTGAGCAGTATTTCCTTTCCTTTGGACTTGCTGGCGACCACGAAATAAATGATCCCGGCAATGATCCACGCGAAGGAACAAGCCAGCGCGATGTAAGGCTCATGCCAGCTCATGCCCGACACGCCGATGGCCGGGATGGGGCCAAGCAGGTAGAACAACATGCACCCGAAGTTGGCCAGGAGTCCGAAGACGGGCACGAACATGTGCTTGAACCCGTGGAAGGTGTGGTGTTCGCGGAACGCCACGATGCAAACAATGCAGGTGGTCATGTAGAGCATGAACGTGCCGAAGTTACTGATCAGCGTAACGATGAGGACCGTGTTGGGCAAATAGGTGTAAGCATGCCCGGAGAAAACGCCGATGCGGTACCAGAAGTTATGTTTATCCAACGCCGCCAGATCCGTGCTTTGACCGCCCAGATAGATTATGGTCGTCAGGATGCCGAACACGATCGAGATCGTGACCAGCGTCCAGATGGCCCTGTGCGGGGAAAGGTTTTTCCCGTGCAAGGCGCCGAAGCTCCCGTGAACCTCTTCATCGCGGCCCATCGCGTACGTCACGCGCGCGCCGGTGTTCATGCAGGAAAGCGTGGTTCCGACCAAGGCCAGAAACACGGTGAACGCCTGAATGAGCATGAAGGCCTTGCCGGCCGAATAGCTGCCAAACGCCCAGGTGCCGACCAGCACCATCATGTCGCCCAGGGGCGCGCCGGAGGCGCCGGCATTGGAGAGCGTATAACCGCTGTTTAAGAAATAATTGGCGGCGAAGTACTCAAAGAGATAACAGACCGCGCCCTGGATCGCCAGGGAGAGCAAGACCGCCCGCCCGACGTCCTTCTTGGGATTCTTGGCCTCTTCACCCATGGAAGTGACGGATTCAAAACCCACCAGCAAAAGAATCGCCACGCAGGCCTGCACCATCAGGGCGCTGAAGGAATGAATTCCCACCACGGACTTGGCATCTTTATGGAAGTTGAATGTGGTTGGGTCTTTCGCCGTGCCCGATCCGGTGACCGCGTCCGCGGGCTTATAGCTCAGGATAAAGGGGTCGGGGGTTGGAACGCCCTTTGCGTCCAGGATCGTATTGCCCTTGTCGTCTGCCTTCCATGCTGGATAAGGGTCGCCGACGCCGACACCAAGAGCAGTCAGTCCAGCCAGGTCAACGGCGTTGGTGCTCTTGGCCTTGTCCAAGTCATCCGCGGTAACCTGCCGGTCCTGGGTCTGCCATACGGGCTGCTTTTTGTCATCCACCTTGGGGGTGTTGTCGGCCCAGGTGGCTTGCACCGGTTTGTTATTGGTGTCGGTGACGGTGACCTGGGCGACATTATAATTGACCGGGGTTCCGTTGGAAAGGTGGAAGCCAACCGAGCCGCCGGGATGGCTGGAGCGATAGGCAATGGCCATGATGGAGAAAACGACCAGCGCGGAAATCTGGATGATGTTGATCGCCATATTTACCGCGGTGGTGCCGTTGACACCGCGGTAGGCGATGTAACCCACGCACAGGGCGAAAAGGACGCAGAAGAGCCACATGAAGATGGGACTGTTGTAAGTTCCGCTGAAAGTGTCGGGCCAGAGCTGACCGGCCAGCCAGCCGGCGAGAATGGCGGTCACCCCGACCATCAATCCGGTATAGACCCAGTAATATAGGTGGCTGTTCCAACCGGTCATGAATTTGATGACGCGCGCCCACTTGAAAGCGTGTGTTTTGGAGAGGAAGGCCTGCTCGGCGAAGAGGTAGGAAGAACCCGCCCCGGGGTAGAGCTTGGAGAGCTCCGCGTAGCTGATGGCGGTGGCGAAGCATAAGAGCAGCGCCGTGACTATCCCAATCCACATGGCGCAGCCGGCCGTCGGCGCGCCATACAGAGATTGTTCCTGGTAGGTCAGCCATAGGAACGCCCCCGGCGCGATGAGCGCCATCGCGTTGATCGTCAGGCCCGTCAGGCCCAACGTGGGTTTCATTGTGGTTGGTTTCTCTGAGGCTGGATTCGCTGAGGCCATACTTTTGTTATATGTTTTTATGATCGGTTATTAATTTTTTTGGATGCGGCAAAGCGCCAGGCACTAATGGACAGGCACATCGCCGCCAGCGATTCCGCATCGCCACCAAACTCCAACTGCCTTTTGATTTTTGAACCATTAACACCTCTTTAGCAAAGCTGGTGCCAGAGGTTTTTTTGTAAAGTTCACAAGTGTATATCTGATAGCATGTTACAAATATATTAATTATTTATTTTAACATATAATTAACATTTAATTGAATTGTTTTAACATTATGTTAACCCAAAGATTCGTTTTCAACAGGATGATTGGTTTGTTTTGTTCAGCTTGTAGTTTTACGAACATGGCGGATTTATGATACTAATCAGGTGATAAAAACGGCCGGATGTTTCGTCAAAATACCATTAAAAGTTGAAACGCTCGTGGACAGCAGGAGTGCTCCTGTGATATTGAATTTGTATTGGGATTTCTCATGCTAACAGTGTGCTCAAAGAAAACGGCGCCATTATGGGTGCTTGCCACGGGTGCCCTTGTCATCACCACTGCCTGATTTTGTGAGCGATCGCCCTCCTAAATCGGTGATTGTCCTTGTCATTGAAGACGAACTACAGATGCGCCGCCTGTTGCGCATCATGTTGGAAGCTAACGGCTACCATGTCATCGAGGCCGCGACCGGACAGGAGGGTTTGGTCCAGGCGGCGCAGAACCGGCCTGAAATTGTGCTGCTGGATCTCGGATTGCCGGATTTGGAAGGGCTTGCCGTGCTCAAGCGCCTGCGGGAGTGGAGCCAAGTGCCGGTGGTAGTGTTGTCTGTGCGCGACCAAGAGGAGGACAAGGTGGGTGCGCTGGACGCCGGCGCGGATGATTATGTGACCAAACCCTTCGGATCCAAGGAACTGCTGGCGCGTCTGCGGGCGGCCCAGCGCCGTGTGAAACCCGCGGCGCAAGCGCCCGTTTTCCAGTCAGGCCGGCTGGAGGTGGACCTAGCCCGGCGGCGGGTGACGGCGGACGGGCAGGAGGTGAAGTTGACGGCGACCGAATACTCCCTGTTGGCGCTGTTGGTTCGCAACGCCGGGCGCGTGATGACCCACCGGCATCTGCTCACCGAGGTGTGGGGGCCAAAGGCCGCGGAGCACAACCTTTATCTGCGCGTGTATATGGCCCATCTGCGGGAGAAACTGGAGGCCAACCCGGCAAAGCCTGAATTGCTCATCACCGAACCGGGCGTCGGCTATCGCCTGCTGGAAATTGCGCGGCGGTCGGTCAATTAAGCGCTGTTGCCGCCCATTTATCGTTGCGGCAAGCGCCGGTTGGCCTAGCATCACGGCATGACTCTTAAATCGAGTGGTCCGGCGGCATTGACAGTGTTGCTTCTGGCGATCGCCATCTCCGGCCGCGCGGCCTCCGGGGACAATAAGCCGGAGGCTGCCCCCGCCCCCGCCACGGCTGTGCCCGCAGCCGGGTCCGACGCGGTGGAGAACTCGGTGGTGAAGGTGTTCTCGACGGTGCGCTATCCGGATTATTTCAAGCCGTGGACCAAGGAATCGCCGAGTGAAATCTCCGGCTCCGGCGTCGTGATTGAGGGGAAAAGGATTCTTTCCAACGCCCACGTGGTCAACTACGCCAGCCAGGTGCAAATCCAGGCCAATCAGGCCGGAGACAAGATTTCCGCCACCGTGGTCGCGGCTTACCCGGGGATTGATCTGGCGGTGCTGAAGCTGGAAGACGAGACTTTTTTTGACACGCACGCTCCATTGCCCCGCGCGAAAATGCTGCCGGAAATCAAGGACGCGGTGATGGTGTATGGATACCCCACCGGAGGCTCCAGTCTTTCGATCACCAAAGGGATTGTCTCCCGCATCGAGTTTGCGCCTTACAACTTCCCGGTTTCCGGATTGCGCATCCAGATAGACGCCGCCATCAATCCGGGGAACAGCGGCGGCCCGGCCGTGGTGGGCGACAAAATGATCGGGCTGGCGTTCAGTCATCTGCTCAACGCCGAGAATATCGGCTACATCATTCCCTGCGAGGAGATCGAGATGTTTCTCAAAAACGTCGCGGCGGGCCAGGCGGAGGGCAAACCGGCCATGTTCGAAGAATTTCAAACACTGGAGAATCCGGCGCTGCGCAAATTCCTCAAGCTGGACAAATCCATCCACGGCATCATTGTCAACAGGACTTTCAGCCTGGACCCCGATTATCCGATCCGGCAGTGGGATGTGATCACCAAAATCGGCGAGACAGCGGTGGATGATCAAGGAATGATTAAACTGGGAAGTTTGCGGGTCAATTTCACCTATCAAATCCAAAACATCGCCCAGAACGGGAAAGTCCCCCTGACCCTGGTCAGGGCGGCCAAGGAGCTGCATGTGGATCTGCCGGTGGAGTCCAAAGTTCCCCTGGTGCTGCCCGGTTTGGACGGCGCTTACCCGTCCTATTTCGTGTATGGACCGATGGTCTTCTCGACCGCTTCGCGGGAATTCTTTCGCAGTCTGCGCGGGGAAAGCGCGAGCTGGACCGCGGCCCTCATCAGCTCGGGCAGCCCGATGGTCAAGCGGGCGACCGACCGCGAGGCCTTCCCGGGGGAACGCCTGGTGGTGGTGTCCTCCCCGTTTTTCCCGCACAAATTGTGCGAAGGTTATTCCAGCCCGTTTGCCCAGGTGGTCAAAACAGTCAATGGGATTGCCATCAAAAACCTGGGCCACCTGGTGGAGGTCCTGCGCGATTGCCAGGACGAGATGATCGCCATCGAATTTGACAGCGTGGGCGGGGAGACGCTCGTCTTTCCCCGCGCGGAAATGGTGGCGGCCACGGACGAAATCCTCACCGACAACGGCGTGCGCACCCAGGGAACGCCGGACACGATGGCGATTTGGAATTCCAAGAAGACAGGCAATTGAGGAGGGTCTGTGACCGCCGCAAACCGATGGACCTCAGAGCAGGGCAGTCATAGATCGCCACTACGGCAATTTTGCGCAGGTCTCATCCGATGAGTTTTTCCGCGTTGCCAAGATCATTTTATGGGCGGTCCGCGGCAGTGGTGGCGCAACGGTTGTTGGGGCATTGGCTGGTGCGCCGCACGGCGGCGGGGCTGCGCGGGGGACCCATTGTGGAGACCGAGGCCTATCTGAAGGAGGATCCGGCCTGCCATGGCTTCGCGGGGGAAACGGCGCGGAACCGGGTCATGTTCGGCCCGCCAGGACGGGCCTATGTTTATTTTATTTATGGCAACCATTTTTGCGTCAACGCGGTCTGCCGGAGCGTGGGAAATGCCGAGGCGGTGCTGATCCGGGCGGTGGAGGCGCAGTTCGGCCTGGAATCTCTGCGGGCCAACCGGCCTGGGCGCAGTGACGATGAGCTGACCAACGGGCCGGGAAAACTTTGCGCCGCTCTGGAAATTGACCGGGGGCTGGATGGCGCGGACCTGTGCGACGCCCATTCGCCACTCTTCCTGGCGCGCAATCCCGAGGTGAGACGATTTCGCGGCCGGCGCGGGCCGCTCGTCGCCACCCGACGGGTCGGCATCAGCAAGGGAGCGAATTTGGCCCTGCGATTTTATCTCAAGGCCAGCGCCTATGTGTCCAAGGGAGCCGTCGGAAGGTGAATGGATGTGGATGGATCCGCCGAGCGGATCATATCGCCGCTGCCTGAATCGGGCATCTTCAAGCGCAAGCCAATCCATTTGGCGGCGCGTTTCAACTTTTTCGAGCAAGCCAATATGCTGATGTGGCCCTGCGGGAGAATCCAGTATTCGGGCGTGCCCCAGGCCTCCCATAGTTCGCCGGTGGTTTCCGGGGGCACGAAAAGGTCGTGCTCTGCTCCGATCAGCAAGATGTAGCCTCTGGATAATTTGGGTTTGTGGGACGGCAGATTGAGCCGGGTCAAATCCATCGGATGGTCCTTGAGCGCGCGGCGGACGGGTTCGCAAAGGGGCGATTCTCTGATCATCCGGTCCATCAGGGAAACCGGGGTGATCAAGGCGGCGCTGGAAATTCGGGGGTCATGGCAAACGGCCAATCCGCCCAGCCAGCCGCCCAATGAAAAACCCATCAAGGCAACTCGCGGACAGCCTTGTTGGAGCAGCCAGCCGACCATGCAGTTGATCTCCGCCAGAGCCTGATGGGCCGCCTGGATGGTGCCCCCGGCATCTTCGGAAATAAAATTGCGGATGGCGCCGGCCTGGGACGGGCGGCGCTGGAAATGGTAGGGCAGTTCAAACATCACCGAGTTGACCCCCCGGCGATTATAGCACTTGGCCAGCCAGGGAAGGCGGTGGCGATAGCCCAGGCGGTCGTTCCAACCATGCAAAAGGATCACCGCCGGCCTGAGGCGCCAATTCCTGCCGCAGCGCGAAATGCTGCCGTGGACCAGGTTGTTTTCGGCGAAGGGGGTGCGGACGGGGGAGGGGAATTGGAAACTTTTTCCGCCGGTGAAGGTCACCTCCGCCACCGGCGTTCCTTCGGCGAAGAAATCGGGGGATTGCAGGAGGCTTTGCGCCATCTCCAAATGTGGATCGGCTCCGGTCCGACGGGACACGCGGGCGGCGGCAAAACGAATCGCCCAGCGATCAATAAAATTGCAAAATATTGAGTGCATGCGCCGCCGACCATCACTTTCGGTGTTGTTTTTTACCCAAGCCGGGGCTATAGCACAAGCTATTGTTGTGACTTTATTTGCGATGCAACCTGCATGGCCGGCCATTTGACAGATCCGCCCGCCAGTTTGATCCATGAGCCAGCCTCGATCCTGGAGAGGCTCCCTTTGCCTGAAATGTTCCCGCTCTGCCAGCCGCTGGAGGTGGAATTGGGCAGCGGGGACGGGTCGTTCGTGGTGGACTACGCGGCCCGGCGCCCCGAGATCAATTTCATCGCTGTGGAACGGTTGCTTGGGCGGCTGCGGAAAATTGACCGCAAGGGGCGGCGGGCGGGCTTGGCCAATTTGCGGTGTCTGTGGATGGAGGCGTCGTATTTCTTGGAGTTTTTGGCGCCGGAAGGATCCGTCCGGGCGCTGCATGTGTATTTCCCCGATCCGTGGCCCAAACGCAAGCATCGCAGGCGCCGCCTGATCAACGAGCGTTTTGCCAGCATCGCCCGCCGCGCCTTGGCGCCTGGCGGGGTGGTCTTTGTGCGGACGGATGACGCCGGTTATTTTGCGCAAATGCGCGAAGTGTTCGGCGCGGCGGCTTTTTTTGAGGAAACCCACACGCCCGAGCCCCTCGCGGCGCTGGCCACCGATTTTGAACGGCTGTTTAACCTAAAGGGAGTCCCGACATGGAGGGCGGCCTATCGGTTGAGGATGAAAGCAGAAGGAATTGGCGCGCCGGACGAGCCCTGAAACTGTCCCTGGATTCACACGTCAATGATCGGGCCGCCGCCCTGCCCGGGAGGGGGTGGGGAGGGCGGTTTCGGGCCGCGAAATTCCACGCGGGCGCCCTTGGTGCTTGTCATCATGTTGAGCGCCATCGTCACCACGCTGATAATGACCGAACCAAGAAAGGCATGATAGAAGGAATCCACGTGAAAGGTATTCATGTGGCCAACCCACCAGAGCAGGAGGGCATTGATGAAGAGAATAAACAGACCCAGACTCAACACCACCAGCGGCAGGGAGAGAAAAATCATCACCGGGCGCGCCACAGCGTTGAGGATGCCCAGCAGCAGCGTCGCCGTGATCAGGCCCATCGGCGTGTCGGCCGTGATGCCGGGAACGATCTGGGTGGCGACCAAGACGGCCACCGTGGTGAAAAACCATCTTTTCAGAAACAATTTCATGCTCAGGGAGAGTCTCCCTCAGAGACAGTGGCTCAACCCAATTGAATTTGCAAGAACGCCGCGTCCGCATCGGCCCGCACCACCGTCTGGCTGCAAGAGGCGGGGATGAGACAGAAAGCGCCCGCTGCCCTGGAGGTGGTTTCGCCCTGCTCGCTGACCCGCAACGCCCCTGCCACCACGCCAATAATATGCATCTGTCCGCCGCGCAGGGCCAGGCAGGCGCCCTGCGGCATCTGCCGCAAGCTCACCTGGAAAAGTTTGTCCTTGACCAGAGGGCGAATGGTTCCGGGATGACCGGGAAAGGTTTCCTCCGGCAATAGCGGCGGCTGGAAATCGGCGAAATCAATGCTCGCCAGCGATTGGGCCACGTGGAGCTGGCGCGGCTTGCCCCCGGCGTCCAGCCGGTTCCAATCGAAGACGCGATAGGTGGTGTCGGAGTTCTGCTGGATTTCAAAAATCACGGTATCCGCGCCCAGGGCATGCACGCGCCCGCTGGGCAGGAACATGGCGTCCCCCGCCTTGACGGGGATGCGATGGAAACAGCGGGCCACGGCGCCGCAGGCCAGTTGCTTTTCAAATTCCGCGCGCGTGACGCCGTTCTTCAATCCCACAAAAAGCTCCGCCTCCGGCCCGGCTTGGGCGACATACCACATCTCCGTTTTCGGCTCGCCACCCAGTTGGGCGGCCAGCGGCGCGGGGGGATGGACCTGGAGGGAAAGCACGGCGCGCGCGTCAATGATTTTAATCAGGAGCGGGAACCGTTTGGGCATCGGTTTCAGCGGCCCCAGCAAGTCCGCCGGGCGCTCTTCCATGATTTGACGCAGGGTCTTCCCCTGCCAGGGGCCGGCGGCAATCACGCTGGCATCGCCGGGACGGTCGCTGATTTCCCAGGACTCGCCGATGGGAGCGTCCGGCGGAAGGGGCTTGGCGTAGAGCTTCTCCAACTGCCGTCCGCCCCAAATCCGCTCCTTGAAAATCGGCTCGAAAGTGAGAATGGGCAGCATGGTCAAACCCGGACGACCGAACTCTCACCCAGGGCTTTCCAGGGCGTGGCGGAGGCCGAGGCCGGCGCGGAACCGGCGAGGGCTTCTGTCTTTTCGGCGACGCGGCCGTAGGCGCGGAATTTCTTGTAGCGCCGTTTCAAACGGTCGGAGCCGGAGAGTTTTTTCAATTCCTCCAGGTTTTTCAACAGGGAGACTTTGAGCAGGGCGGCGGTTTCGGCGGGGTCGTTGTGGGCTCCGCCGAGGGACTCCCGCACGATTTCATCAACCAGGCCCAGGGCGAACAGGTCCTTGGCGGTGATCTTGAGCGCTTCGGCGGCTTTGGCGGCGGCGGAGCGTTCTCTCCAGAGGATGGCCGCGCAACCCTCCGGCGGGATGACCGAATAATAGGAATTTTCCAACATCAACACCCTGTCGGCCACGCCAATGCCCAACGCGCCCCCCGAACCGCCTTCCCCAATCACCGCCGCGATGATCGGCGTGTCCAGGAGCATCATTTCGCGCAGATTGACTGCGATGGACTCTCCGATGTGCCGCTCTTCGGAGCCGATGCCCGGATAAGCGCCGGAAGTGTCGATGAGAGTAATGACAGGCAGGCCAAATTTCTCGGCCAACTGCATCAAGCGCAGGGCCTTGCGGTAGCCTTCTGGATGCGCGGTGCCGAAGTTGCGCCGGATATTCTCCTTGGTGTCGCGCCCTTTTTGGGTGCCGATGACCATGACTTTGTGCTCGTTCAACCGCGCGAAACCACCCACCATGGCGTGATCGTCCGCATACAGGCGATCCCCGTGCAATTCGGAGAAATCGGTGAAGGCCAGGGCCACATAATCGAGCATGAACGGGCGTTTGGGATGGCGGGCGATTTTGACGCGGTCCCACGCCCCCAGGTCGGCAAAGATCTGGCGCCGCTTTTCAGCGATCATTTTTTCCATCGCGGCGACCTCCTCCTCCCAGCCGAGGCCGACGGAATGGGTTTCCGGGTGCTTCTTGAGTTCATCCAGCTTGTGCTGCAACTCCATGAGCGGTTTTTCGAAATCAAGCTGATGCTTCATGCTCGAATGATCTTAATTTGATTGGCGGGGTTGGCAAGTCAATAGTATCGGTCGCCCTTGACATCTGGCCAACGTCGGCTCATGGCGCCGGGTCCGGGTTGAGGGCCATTTCGGCGAAGATGCGCGTGCGGCTGCGGGACAGCAAGACGCGCGCCAACGGGGTCCTGCCATCCGGGCTGAGGGATTGGCGAAAGGCCTCTTGCTTGCCCGGCCCGGCAATCATCACCCAAACCTGTCTGGCTGCGGCAATGGCGGCGTAGCTCAGGCTCATCCGCATGGGGGGCGGTTTGCTGGAACTGCGGACGGCTAGGTAGGGCAATTCGCATTCCAGGACGGAGGCCGGCGCTGTGGGGAAGAGCGCGGCGATATGCCCATCCTCGCCCATGCCAAGGAAAACGAGGTCCAGCACAGGCAGACCGGCGCTGTTGGTGGGGGCAATCAACCCGATCTCGGCGTTGGCTTCGGCGACCGCCAGATCAGGCTCGCACTCGCCCCGGAGGCGGTGGATTTTATCCTGGGAAATCCCCAGGGGTCCCAGCAGCTCCTGGTTGGCGATGCGGAAATTGCTCTCGGGATGTTCCGGCGGCACACAGCGTTCATCCGCCCAGAAGAAATGGACATGCTCGAAGGAAGTGCCCGACAGGACGGCATGCTCGGTGATCGCCTCAAAAAAAGCGCCGGCAATGCGCCCGCCGGAAAATGCCACCAGATGGGCGGAAGGAGAGCCTGGCAGCAAGCTCAGCCAGTCTCTGGCGGCGGTTTGCGCCAGCTCCAAACCGCTGGAAAAATAGGTCACATCAAGGTTCGTCATGCCATTGTGCTAGGAATTGCTCTTGGCAAAGAACTGTTCCCAGACGGGAATTTGGTCCTCACAGCCGATGGCCTTGAGATAATCGGTCTTCCACTCCTCGGGCGGAAATGAATCCGGCGGAAATTTGCCGTGGGCGATGTGGTCGGCGATGTAGAGGGCCGCCCGCAGGGCAAAGCGGTTTGCCGGGTCCTCTTGCGGATTGTCCAGAGCGCCAACCGCGTCCACGACCGCGCCGGGCATGCCCCACAGTTCCAGGACGTAAGCGCCCACCTGCGAAGGACTGGCCTGGAGGGCCTCGCGCAGGCGGGCCGCCAGGGGGGAGCCGGTTTTGCGCGCGGCGTCGCAGGCCGCCTTGAAGGGATCGGGAAAATTGTCAATAATAAGAAATCGTCCGATCTCGTGCATCAGGCCCGCCAGGAATGCCTCCTCCCCCGACTTGGCCGGCAGGCGCATTTCCCGGCAAAGATGCTGCGCCAGACGCGCGGTCTCCCACGAATGCGTCCAGACCCGGGGCAAATCCAAATCCGGCCGCTTCAATGTTTCATAATGCCGGAACAAACTTTGGGAGAGCACAATGGCCGCGATCATATCCGTCCCCAGGCAGAGCACCGCCTCCACCGGGCTGCTCACCAGGGAGCCCCGCCCGAAGAGGGGCGAATTGGCCAAATGCAACACCTTGAGCGAAAGCCCGGGATCCTTGGCGATCACCCCCGCGATCGCGCCGCTGGCCGTCCGGTCGTCCTCCAATTCCCGCAACAGGGAATGATGCACCTGCGGCAGCGAAGGGATCGAGCGCAGCCCGGTGACGACCGTTTGCAATCCCGGGTCGACAATCCGCTCCTGCGCCGCAAAACTTCGCTTCACCAGAGCGCGCAATCCGGCGGTGTCGAAGGGCTTGGCGATGTATTGATGCGCGGAGGTAATCAACTCCAGTGTGCTCAGCGCCACGTAGCCCGACATGATCATCCGAATGGTCTTGGGCGAAAGGACGCGGACTTGCTCCAACAATTGGCTGCCCTGCATGCCGGGCATCAGTTGATCCGTCAACACCAGGTCCGGCGCTTTGGCTTTCACCGCGGCCAGGGCCTCCAGCGGGTCCTGGAACCCGGCCACCTCCCAATCCCGGTCGGCCCTGCGCAACACCAACACCGCTGTCTCCATGACCGGAGCCTGATCATCCACGACGTAAAGGGTTCTTTTCATGACCAGCCGCCTTGTCAATAATCTTCAAACAGTAGGTTGTGTTTCTTTACGATGCTGGAATGTGTAGTGGGAATCGGGAATGTCCGCAAGCGCAAAGCAATGCTATTTAAAAAGGGCGGGACCCATCGCCATTTTTTACTTTTTCTTAACATTCCAGCCTCCTGTTTTTATGAATGCCTCCTCCGTCGGCGGGTTATTATCAACTACTAATGATGGCAAATGAGTTTATTCAAATTGTCCTGTATTTCGGGCTGCTGATCGGTTTGACCCCGTGCGTGGGCCGGTTCATGGCGCGCGTGTTTCAAGGCCAAAAGACCTTCCTGCATCCGCTCCTCCAGCCGGTGGAAAGACTGGCCCTGCGCGCGGGCGGCGTGGATGAAAAGGCCGAAATGACCTGGATGGGATATTTCCTGGCGGCGCTCATCTTCAACGTGGTGGGGATTATTTCCCTCATGGGCTTGGAGATGACCCAAAAGTGGCTGCCGTTTAATCCGCAACATTTCGACAACGTCCCCTGGGCGCTGGCGCTCAACACCGCCATCAGCTTCATCACCAACACCAACTGGCAGGCCTACGCCGGCGAAAACACGATGAGTTGCCTCACGCAGATGGCCGGTCTGGCGGTTCACAATTTCCTCAGCGCCGCCACCGGCATCGCCATCCTCCTGGCCGTTATTCGCGGGTTGACCCGGGCCTCCGCCAGGACCATCGGCAATTTCTGGGTGGACCTCACGCGCTCCACCCTCTACGTTCTCCTGCCTTTCTCGGTCCTCCTGGCGCTCGCCTTGTGCGGGCAAGGGGTCATGCAAAACTTCCGGCCTTACGCCACCGCGCAATTGCTGGAACCCTACACCACCCAAGTCCCAAAAACCGATGACAAAGGGCAGCCGGTGATGACCAATATCGCCGTGACCGTCCGTTTGCCCCAACTGGACGCACAAGGCCAGGCCGTGCTCTCCAACGGCGCGCCCGTGATGGCCGATGTCCCCCAGAAAGACGCCAAGGGCAACGCGCTGATGACCAATGTGCCGGTGATGGTGGATCAACAGGTCACCAGCCAACTCATTCCCACCGGCCCGGCGGCGTCGCAGATCGCCATCAAACATCTGGGCACCAACGGCGGCGGATTCTACGGCCAGAACAGCACCCATCCCTTCGAGAACCCGACCCCGCTGTCAGACTTCCTGGAAATGTTGGGCCTGATCATTATTCCCGCGGGGCTGGTGTATGCCTTTGGCGTGATGATAGGAGACGGCCGCCACGCCTGGTGCATCTATGGCGTGATGCTGGTCTTGCTGGTGGGAGAATTTGCCCTGGCCTGGCACGCCGAGTCGCAGCCCAACCCGCTGATGGCCAATGTGCAACCGCTCATGGAAGGCAAGGAACAGCGGTTCGGCGTCATGAACAGCGTGCTCTTCGCCGTCGCCACCACCGGCACCTCTTGCGGCGCCGTCAATTCGATGCACGACAGTTTCACCCCGCTGGCCGGTCTGATGCCCATGTGGAATTTGATGCTGGCTTGCATCGTTTTCGGCGGCGTGGGCGCCGGGCTTTACGGCATCCTGATGCACGTCTTGCTGGCGGTGTTTATTGCCGGGTTGATGATCGGGCGCACCCCCGAATACCTCGGCAAGAAAATACAGGCCTGGGAAGCCTCCTGGGCCATCGTCGCCCTGCTGGCGCCCAGCGCCGTCATCCTGTTCGGAACCGCCATGGCGTGCAGTTTGCCGGCCGGCCTGGCTGGCATCTCCAATCAAGGGCCGCATGGTTTGAGCGAGATCCTTTACGGTTACGCCTCCGGCACCGCCAACAACGGCAGCGCCTTTGCCGGATTGAGCGCGAACACCAACTTTTACAATCTGACCCTGGGCGCCGCCATGTTTCTTGGAAGGTTCATCGTCGCCCTGGCGGTGCTGGCCATTGCCGGCAGCTTCGCCGCCAAGAAAACGGTCCCGGCCTCGCCCGGCACACTGCCCACCAACAACCTCACCTTCGCCTTTGTGTTGTTTGGGTTGATCCTCATTGTGGCCGCCCTGACTTTCTTTCCCACCCTCTGCTGCGGCCCGATTGTCGAGCACTGGCTCATGCATGCCAGCCGGACTTTTTGACCCGGCTGGAAGCGTGGCTTCAGGTTGAAATTAAACGGCAATTTCCAATATAATGCGCGGAGATGAAACCTCATTTTTGCGCCATGGTTCTGAGAAATCTTTTCTTCCTGATTTTAACCGGCTTGGCAGCCCTTAAGTCCCCGGCCCAGGCTTCAGGGTCTGTGGCTCCGGCGTTGCCGGTCATTCCGGGTGGAATTTACAACATCACAAATTATGGCGCGATGGGCGACGGCGTGACGACGAACACTGCGGCCATGCAAGCGGCCATTGACGCGGCGGGCGCCGCGGGCGGCGGCACGGTGGAAGTGCCGGCGGGGATTTTTTTGAGCGGTCCAATCCGCTTGACAAACCGGGTTAACCTGGCGGTGGATGGCGGCGCCACGCTACGGATGTTGCCCCTGGATAAATATCCCGGCGGCGCCACCAACCCGGCCAATTTTATCAGCGGTTCGGGCCTCCGCGACATCGCCATCACCGGTCCGGGCACGATTGATGGTCAAGGCGTTGCGTGGTGGCCTCTGGCCCGGACGCTTGGGGCCAGACGACCCCGCATGATTGCCTTTTCGTCGTGCAACCGCGTTCTGATAGAAAAGGTCACGCTGACCAACTCGCCGATGTTTCATATTGCCATCAGTGGCAGATCGGCTGATGTCACGGTTCGCGGAGTCACCATCCGCGCCAATCCCTCGACGGATCCAACCCATCCCGGACATAACACCGACGCCTGCGACGTGAGCGGAAGGAACATTCTCATTCAAGACTGTGACGTGAGTGTTGGGGACGATGATTTCACCTGCGGCGGGGGTACTTCGGACGTTCTCATTACCAACTGCGCCTATGGTTACGGCCACGGCGTATCCATCGGCAGCCCGATTTCCGGCGGAGTGTCCAACCTCCTGGTCATCAATTGCACATTCCACGACACCGAGCAGGGCATTCGCATCAAATCCGACCGCGACCGTGGAGGCTGGGTGCAAAACATATCTTATTTGAACCTGCGCATGACCAATGTGGGATGCCCGATTTTGATTTATGGCTCTTACATGAACACCAACCGGGCCTTCCGTGATCTCAACGATCTGACCCCGGCGATTGCCGGCAGTTATCCGAGCAACGGGGTCGCTGCCCGCACGCCGGTGTACCGCAACCTGATTTTCAGCAACATCACCGCCACGGTGCAATCCGGCCGCAGGGCGGGATTGATCTGGGGTTTGCCGGAGATGGCCGTGACCAACGTGTTGTTGCAGCGGGTTCACATCGCCGCCGACAAACCGTTTGGCATTTTCGACGCGCAAAACGTCCGCTTGGTGGATTGCCAGATTATCACGCCAGATGGCGTCAACCAACTCTCCTGCGCCAACGCCCAAGTCGCGATCACTCCTCCCTGACAAATCAGGAAATTGGGAATATCCGATCTCCAAATGAGGGCTTGTCAGCGCCCCCCCAATGGGGGTATCACAGGGGCAACACAGGAAGGAAGCCATGAACACCCAGGAACCCAATGCTGCCGCCCGGCGCGTCGGACGCGCTCTGCCCGCGCGAACAATCCTTGCCCTGCTGCTGGCCGCCGGCGTGGTGGCCGGTTGCGCGCGGCGCTATGACATGATCTTGACCAATGGAGGGCAATTGATCGATGTCCGAAAGCCCACGCGAGACCCCTCCGGCGGCTTTTATTCTTATGTGGACGGGCGCGGCAAGACCAACTTCATCTCCGTGGCGCGCGTGGTCGAGATTCATCCGCACCAGAAGGTGACCTTCACCTCGCCCCAGTAAGAAGGCGCCCGACATATTTGCCCAGCAAGTCGGCTTCCAGGTTCACCGCGTCGCCGATCCGCCGCTCCCGCAAGGCGGTCACGGCCAAGGTGTGGGGAATGATCCAAACGCGAAAACTGCGCCGCCGCAGGGCCGCCACGGTGAGGCTGATGCCGTCCACGGCAATCGAACCTTTGACAATGACGTAGCGCATGATGCCGGGCGGGGCGCTGATGTCCAGAACGTGGTCGCGGCCGGACCGTTCCCAGCGCGTGATTTTTCCAAGGCCGTCAATGTGGCCGGTGACGAAATGGCCGCCGATATTGCCGTCGGCCCGCAGGGAGCGCTCCAGGTTGACGGCGGAGCCGGGATGAACGAACTGGAGGTTGGTGCGCTTCCAGGTTTCGGCCAGGAGGTCAAAATGCAGCCGCCGCCCTCCCGCGCGCCCGCCGATTTTTACCACCGTGAGACAACAGCCATTGACGGCCACGCTGTCGCCGGTCTTCAAGCCGCGCGCGCAAAGCCGCGAGCGCACGGCCAGTTGGATCGCGTCCTTGGCCGGCGTGATGGATTCGACGCGGCCGCTTTCTTCAACAATTCCAGTAAACATAGGGTTGGCGGGGTCAACGGGTTGTCAGGATGGCGGTTCCACGCGGGCGGTCAACAACAAATCGTGGCCGACGCGGCGCCAAAGGACCTGGCGCAGGGTGATTTTGCCGGCGCGGCCGGCCACCCCTTCGCCCGCCACGGCGGTGGGGGCGCGGCGTCCGCCCAGCACGATCGGGGCGTAGAAGAAGGCGACGCGCTGGGCCAGCGGCAGCCAGGCCGCGTTGGTCTCCCCGCCGCCTTCGACCAAAAGGCTGGTGATGTTTTCACGGCCCAGGCGCTGGAGGAGCCAGGGCAAATTGATCCGGCCGCGGCGGGCGGGGGCCAGGAGGACGCGGACGCGGCGGCGCAAGGCGGCGAGGCGTTTTGGCGGGGCGGATTGGGTAGCGACCACCGTGGTGCAACTCGCGGAAGCATCGCGGAGGATCCTGGAAGTGAGCGGAGTGCGGCCCCGCGGATCCAGCACCAGGCGGCGCCAGGGCTTGCCGGCGAGGCCGGGCGCGCGGAGGGTCAAGCTGGGATCGTCCGCGATGATGGTGTTGACACCGACCAGGACGGCGTCCGCGCCGGCGCGCAGTTTCATGGCCTCGGCGCGGGCCGGCGGGTGGGTGATCCATTTTGATTGGCCGGTGACGGTGGCGATTTTTCCGTCGAGGGACATGGCGGCTTTGACGGTGACCAAAGGGGTGCGATGGACGACCCAATGATGGAAGGCCTCGTTGAGTTGCGCGCATTGGGGGGCCAGAACGCCGCGGGTGACGGCGATGCCGGCCCGGGCCAGAATGGGGAAGGCCCTGCCGGCGTGTTTGGGATTGGGATCGGTAGCGCCGACAACCACCCGCTTGATGCCGGCGGCGATGATCGCCTCTGTGCAGGGCGGGGTCCGGCCCTGAGTGCAGCAGGGTTCGAGGGTGACATGGAGCGTGGCGCCTTTGGCGGAGAGGCCGCGCTTCCGGGCGTCGCGCAGGGCCAGGATTTCGGCGTGCGGCCCGCCGGCCTGCCGGTGCCAGCCCTGGCCGATGATTTTGCCCTTCTTCACCAGGACGGCGCCGACCATGGGATTGGGAGAAGTGCGGCCATAGGCGCGGCGGGCCAGGCGCAGGGCAAGCCGAATAAACTTGGGATTAGCGGGCATTTTTGCTCAGAGGGTCAGGGCGCTTTCACAGTAAACAGGTTCCAATGTCGGGAATCATCTCATTCGGCGAAGAGCGCCTCGGCGAACTGTTTGGGGTCGAAGGGTTGGAGGTCTTCGGGCTTTTCCCCCAGGCCGATGAATTTCACCGGCAGGGCGAGTTCCTTCTGGATGGCCACGACCATGCCGCCTTTGCTGGTGCCATCGAGCTTGGTGATGACCAGGCCGGTGAGGGGAACGATTTTGTGAAAGGCCCGCGCCTGGTTCAGAGCGTTCATGCCGGTGGTCGCGTCGAGCACCAGCAGGGTCTCGTGCGGCGCGCCGGGGAGTTGCTTGGCCAGGACGCGGTGGACCTTTTGGAGTTCCTGCATCAGGTTGTGCTTGGTGTGCAGGCGGCCAGCCGTGTCAATAAAAAGATAATCGGCCTGGCGGGCCAGCGCGGCGGCCACGGCGTCGTGGGCCACGGAGGCCGGGTCGGCGCCGGGCGGCCCGGCGATCACGGGCACGCGCAGGCGTGCGCCCCAGAGCTTGAGCTGCTCGGCGGCGGCGGCGCGAAAGGTGTCGCAGGCGGCCAGCAGGGCCGCTTCCCCCCGGACCTGGGCGGCATGGGCCAGCTTGGCGGCGGTGGTGGTTTTGCCCGTGCCGTTGACCCCCACGATGGAGACGACCGTCAGGCCCGAAGGCTGGCGCCGGAGCGGGGCCTGGGCGGTGGCAAGGCATTTTTCCACTTCGGCGCGGGCAATGGCCAGGACATCCAGGCCGGCGCGGCCCTGGGATTCGTAGGCGTGTTTGACGGCGTGAAGGATTTGCGCGGTGGCCGCCAGGCCCAGGTCGGCGGCGATCAGGCTGGCTTCCAGCTCCTCGATGGTCGCGCCGGTGAGTTTGGGCGAGGCGGTGAGGATGCGTTTGATCTCGTGGGCCAGTTTGGTTTGCGATTTGCGCAGGCCCTCTTTGAATTTCTGAAATAAACCCATGGGGCTAGGGGGATGGGGGCCGGGGCGCGGCCGCGCCGGCCGCGGAGCGGCGGCGTTCCTTGAGTTTGTCAAAATAAATGCCGGGGAGTTTGGAGCCGCCGATCAGCGGCTTGCCTTTGCTGTACCCGTGGCAATCTGAACCGCCGGTGACAAGCATATCATGGCGGGCGGCGATTTCCAGGTAATACGCGGACATGGCGGGGGTGTGTCTGGAATGAAAACACTCGATGCCATCCAGGCCTTGTTCAACCAGCGCGGGAATCATTTCGTCGCTCTGGTTAAGTCCGGGATGGGCCATCACCACCAGCCCGCCCGCCTGGTGGATCAGAGACATGGCGTTGAGGGCGGAGATTTTGAATTTGGGCACCCAGGCCGGCCGGTTCTTTTTGAGGAAGCGGTCAAAGGCCTCCTCCAGGCTGGAACAAAGCCCGGCCTGCACCAGGGCGCGGCCCACATGGGGACGGCCCGGCGAACGGCAGTTGGCCAGCGCAAAAACGGATTCGGCGCGCAGCGGGATGTTGAGCCGGTTGAGGCGGGCGACCATTTCATAAATGCGGTTCTGGCGCACGGCCTGGAATTTCCTCAATTCGGTTTGCAATTCAGGACTTTCCAAATCCAGGCAATAACCCAGGATGTGCAGTTCGCTGCCCTCCATTTCCGCGGTCAGTTCGGCGCCGGAGATGAATTCAATGCCCAGGGCCTGACAGGCCAGGGCCATGCGCGGGCAGCCTTCCACCGTGTCGTGATCGGTCAGCGCCATCGCCGTCAAGCCCAGGCGCGCGCCATGCCCGGCCAATTCCTCCGGGGTGAAGGTGCCGTCGGAAAAGAGGGTGTGCAGATGAAGGTCGGCGAAGCCCGCGGCCGGCGGGGCGGACGGCGGATTGGCCGGAGGCTGTTTTGTGGCGGGACTCTTCATTTCACAATGCGGGCGGGGCGCAACAGGCCCCCTTTGATTTTGTCGAGGAGGCCGTTGACGAATTTGCCGCTGTCCGCGGTGGAGAATTTTTTGGCGATATCCACGGCTTCGTTGATGCTGACGACGGGGGGGATGTCGTCGCGGTAGAGCATTTCGTAGATGGCCAGGCGGAGGATGTTGCGATCCACCACGGCCATGCGCTGGAGATCCCAGTTTTGGGCGGTTTGCACGATGCGCTGGTCCAGCTCGGGACGGTGTTCCAGGACCCCGCGAATGAGGGTGTCGGCAAAGCCGCGCGTGGCCAGTTCCTCGGCAGTGGCCGGCGGGAGGTCGGTCTTCTGGCCCCAGGTCGCGGAGGCCTTTTCTTCGGCAATGGCCGGGCCGCGCTGGGAATCCCAAAAATGATCCAGCGCCTCATCCAGCTTGTCGGGCGGGTTGAGGTCGTGCTGAAAAAGAAATTGCACGGCGCGTTCGCGCGCCTCGCGGCGTTGTCCCATGATGCGAGGATGCCCCGAAAGGCGGGGATGCAAAAGAAAATTATGGCGGAGGGCGGAGGAAGCCCTTTGGGGGTCTGGAGCCGTTAACCCGTTAGGACCCCCGTAAACATTGGTGTTTTTTGAGTTTTGACCCGTTAGAATTGCCGTTAGCAGGCGTTAGGGAGCCGTTAGAGCAAGGAAACCACCAGCTCACATTAAATCCACCGGGTCAATATCCACCGTCATCCGGACTTCGTCGGGCAGGGTCAGGCCGGCTTCCAATTCGGCCAGCGCCAGGCTCAAGCGGCTCATTTGCCGCGTCAATAACATGATTTGCCAGCGGTACTCCGTTTTGGTGCGGGCCAGGGGCGCGGCGGCGGGGCCTTTGATGATCAAATCCGAAATGGCCCCGGTGCTTTTGGCCAGTTGGCCCCTCACATAATCCGCCGAGAATTTCACCTTCTCCTCGTTGCGTCCCCGCAGCAGCAGCAGCGCGATGCGGCTGACCGGCGGATAGCGCAATTGCCGCCGGAACTCCATTTCCTGCTCGTAAAAGCCGTTAAAATCGTGGCGGCGCGCGTATTGGATGGCGGGATGGAAGGGGGTGAAGGCCTGCACGAGCACCTCGCCCTCCACGTCGCCGCGCCCGGCCCGGCCCGCCACCTGTGTCAATAATTGGAAAGTCCGCTCGCTCCCGCGAAAATCCGGGATGTGCAGCCCCAGGTCCGCGTGGACAATGCCCACCAGGGTGACATTGGGGAAATGCAGGCCCTTGGCGATCATCTGCGTGCCCACCAGAATGTCAATTTTTCCCGTCCGCACGTCGCCCAGAATGCGCCGGTAATCCTCCTTGCGCTTCAAGGTGTCCGAATCCATGCGCTCGACGCGCGCCTGGGGAAAAAGCGCCGCCAGCGCCGCTTCCACCCGCTCGGTCCCCAGCCCGGAGTAGCGGATGGCCGGGTTGCGGCACTTGGCCTCGGGGCAGACCCGGGGTGCGGCGGCCTCATGGCCGCAGATATGGCACTTGAGTTTTCCCTCCTGGCGGTGATAGGTCAGCGACACGCTGCAATCCGGGCATTGGGCCACGTAACCGCACAGCGGGCATTGCAGGGAGGTGGAGAAGCCGCGGCGATTGAGGAAGAGCAGGGTCTGCTCCTTTCGCTCCAGCCGTTTCTGGATGGCCTCCTTCAAGACCGGCGAAAAAATGGCGTTGGTCTTCGCCTTCCGCGCGACCTGGCGCATATCCACCACCCGGACGATCGGCATCTTCTTGTCATCCGCCCGCGTGGGCATTTCCAGGAGGCGGTATTTTCCCTTTTGCGCGTTGTAAAAACTTTCCATGCTGGGGGTGGCCGAGCCGAGCACCACCACGGCGTCTTCCATGCGCGCGCGCACCACCGCCACGTCGCGCGCGTGGTAGCGCGGGGCCTCCTCCTGTTTGTAGGAATGCTCGTGCTCCTCGTCCACGATGATCAGCCCCAGGCGCTCCACCGGCGCGAAGACCGCCGAGCGCGCCCCGATGGCGATGCGCGCCCGGCCCTGCCGGATTTTGTGCCATTCGTCATGCCGTTCGCCCGCCGACAAATGGCTGTGCAGCACCGCCACCAAAGTCTGCTGCGGACCCGAGCTGAAGCGGGCCTTGAACCGCTCCACCGTTTGCGGCGTGAGGGAAATCTCCGGCACCAGCACAATCGCGCCCTTTCCCTGCTGCAGGGCCAGCGCGATGGCCTGCAAATAGACCTCCGTTTTGCCGCTGCCCGTCACCCCGTGCAAGAGGAACGGGCGGCGCGCCGCACCGCTCCCGCTCATGGCGGCGGTGATCTCCCCCAGCGCGCGCCCCTGTTCCGCGTTCATCGTCAGCGCCCGCGTCGGCAGGATGGTTTCCCGGGCGTAAGGGTCGCGCTCGGAGATTTTCGGCGCCACGACCAGCAACCCCTTGTCCTCCAGGCGCCGCACGGTTTGGGTCGCCGCGCCGGTGACGCGCAACAACTCCTGCAACGGCGCCTCGGCGCGTCCGCGGGCGAACTCCAGGATTTCCTCCTGCCGCCGGCTCAATTTTGGGGCCTCGCCCTGGGGCGGCAGCGCGCGCACGAACAGTTGTTCCCGCCAGCCCGCCTTTTCCTTCCGCACCGCCTCGGGCAACACCGTCCGCAGCGACACTTCCGGCCCGCAGCAGTAATACTCCCCCATCCAGCGCGCCAGCCGCAGGATTTTCGGGCTGACGTGCGGCTGTTGTCCGATCACCTTGAGCAGCGGGCGCAAATTGGGGTGCGGCGAGGCCTCGAGCAATTCGGTCACGCAGCCGAGCACCTGGTGATGGGCAAAGGGCGCCTTCACGCGCGTGCCCACCTGCACCTCCATTTCAGCGGGGATGAGGTAATCAAACTCTTTGCCCAAGGCCAGATCGAGCGTGACACGAGCGATCATAGGGCAAGAGAACTCCAAAGGGTGCATTTCACTTTTTTGGGTGACTCCTGTCGGCGAAAAAGCGCCTTAAGATTGCGGACCTTTCAATTGAGAATTGGTCATTGAAAATTTGTCATCGGTTATCGCAAGAGGCGCCTCCAGACCGTCGCCGGGCAACCGTCTTCTGCCGGCTTTGGCCGTCGCAATGGACTTTCCCGCTCGGAGAGTTGCTGGGGCGTCATGCCGATTGTGTTTACATGACAAATGACAAATGCTCAATGACCAATTCTCAATCGTTTCAATCGCTGAAATCCAGTCCACGACACAACAGCACCCAAGAAAGTGATGTGCGCCCAACTCCAAAGGGGCCGCATTAAAAAGCTTAAAGAACGATGATTGCTGGTTTATTCTTGCGCAAATGGCACCCTGAAAACGGATGACAAACCATTTTTTGCACCTTGAACTTGCGACGTCGTTTACGATGGATTGTTTTCTGGCTCGCGCTGGCCCTGCTGGCTGGTTGGGGCTTGGAGTCCTGGCGCGAGCGCCGCTTTGATCCCTGCATCCTGGCCGCGGCCCATCGTTACCAGGTTGATCCCGCGCTCCTCAAGGCCGTGATCTGGCAGGAAAGCCGGTTTTTTGCCCACTCCCGCGGCGGCAAAGGGGAACTGGGCCTCATGCAAATCAGTGACACCGTTGCTCAGGAATGGGCCAGGGACGCTCATGTTTCCCCGTTTGAACACCGCGCCTGTTTGGATCCGGTCACCAACACCCTGGCCGGCGCCTGGTACCTGAATAAACTTCTGCAACGCTACCAGCAGACCGACAACCCTGCCGCCTACGCCCTGGCCGATTACAATGCGGGCCGCAAAAATGTCCTCAGATGGATCAACGGCGCGGCGGCGACCCGCAGCCAGGTGTTTCTGGAGCAGATTGACTTCCCTTCCACCCGAACCTACGTCCGCGCCATCCTCCGCCGCGCCGACCACTACAGGCCGATGTGAGGCGTTGCCTCGCTTCCTTCCAGGAAACCTCAATCAAGGCCAATGAAGCCAAAAAAGGGAAAACTAGGCGCATATCACTTTCTTGGGTGCGGTTGTGTCGTGGACCGGATTTCAGCGATTGAAGGGTGTGTGACCGGAAAGTAACCTGAAACCATTAGGCGACGGCGCGGATTTTGAGGCGGTCGGATTCATGGAGTCGATCCCAGCATTCCTCCCAGCGATTGCCTTGAAGGGCACAACGCAA
>Ga0181536_10000514_pt1 | contig 46831 bp, 45 predicted proteins | sample PEATcosm2014_Bin_41_FD_121105 | JGI IMG/M metagenome (GOLD analysis project Ga0181536, IMG submission 121105) | Peatland microbial communities from MTU Mesocosm Facility, Houghton, MI, USA - PEATcosm2014_Bin17_60_metaG | ecosystem: Environmental > Terrestrial > Soil > Wetlands > Peat | place...
GCCTAGCCTCAGCGATGAGGCTCCCAGCAACAGGTCTCACAGTGTCCGCAACCTAACCCTCAGGACGAAGGCTTTGCAAGCACGCCGGGTTCCAGCTGCGGCAAAAGCCTTTTTGAGCAGGCCGGCGACGTTACAGCGTCGTTACGACAGCTCGACCCGTGTCGTCACAGAGGTCGTTCTGACAGCTACGTTGACGCCATGACTGCCATGGGAGCTTCAGAAGGTGCCGACGGTGCCGGCATTGGGTATCGCATCGAGCATGATTCGATGGGTGAGATCCGGGTACCGCAGAGCGCGCGATGGGGAGCACAGACCCAGCGCGCCGTTGAGAACTTCCCGATCTCAGGCCAGCCTGTGGAGCCGGCGCTCCTTGTCGCTCTGGCGATGATCAAGGGCGCCGCCGCGACGACGAACGCCGAGATGGGAACGATCGGCAGCGACGTGGCGACGGCGATCGCCGAAGCGGCTGATGAGGTGGCAGCCGGGCGTCATCTTGACCAGTTCCCGGTCGACGTGTTCCAGACGGGGTCGGGAACCTCTACGAACATGAACATGAACGAAGTGCTGGCGAATCTTGCCGGCGAACGGCTGGGGCGAGAGATCCGGCCCAACGATGAGCCCAACGCGTCGCAGTCATCGAATGACGTGTTCCCCTCCGCGATCCATTTGGCGGCCGCTCGCGGGATCGTCGACGATCTGGTTCCCGCACTGCGGCATCTGGCCTCGAGGCTGCGCGCAAAACAGGAGGAGTTCGCCAACATCGTGAAGTCCGGCCGCACTCACCTCATGGATGCGACGCCCGTGACGCTCGGGCAGGAATTCGGCGGATATGCGGCGGCCGTCGAGCACGGCGTGGAGCGCCTCGAATCTGTCTTGCCACGGGTGGCGGAGCTGCCCCTCGGCGGGACGGCGGTCGGGACCGGGCTGAACGCGAAAGCGGGCTTTGCGGCAAAGGTGATCGAACGGCTCGCATCGGCGACTGGACTGCCCCTCATCGAAGCCCGTGACCATTTTGAGGCCCAGGGCGCCAGGGATGCCCTGGTCGAGGCCTCTGGAGCGTTCCGGACGATTGCAGTGTCGCTCTACAAGCTCTCGAACGACCTTCGATGGATGTCCTCGGGTCCGCGATGCGGCCTTGCCGAGGTCCACCTTCCGGATCTCCAGCCCGGCTCGTCGATCATGCCCGGGAAGGTGAACCCGGTTGTCCCTGAGGCTGTTTGCCAGGTAGTCGCACAGGTGGTCGGCAACGACGCCGCGGTTGCATTCGGTGGCGCCGCCGGCAATTTCGAGCTCAACGTGATGCTGCCTGTGATCGGCAGCAACCTCCTCGAGTCCATCCGCCTCCTCTCGGCGGTCAGTAGTGCCCTGGCGGACAAGTGCGTAGCCGGCATCGTCGCGGACGAACAGCGGTGCCGGTCCTACGCCCTGTCCACTCCGGCGATCGCCACGGCGCTCAACCCCTATATCGGCTACGAGCAAGCTGCAAAGGTCGTGAAGACGGCGCTCGCTGGAGGAAGGGACCTGCGAACCGTCGTGCTGGAGATGGGGCTGCTCACCGAGGAAGAGGTCGACCGGGCTCTGGACGTGCTTGCCATGACCAAGGGCGGGATCGTCGGCTGAGCTCGTGCCGGATCCGACGGCCGCTCTGCTCGCGGCTGTAGCGTCACGCGCCTTCGGGCTGACTGGCGACTTGTGGCCGGCTCTCGTGCGCGTTGTCCTGTGCTGGCGTGAGAGCCAGGCCCAACCAGTGGGCACCTACGACCGCGGCGGCGCAACAGGCGACGAAGAAGCCAAGCAGGAAGACTCCCCTGTGGGCGCCGATCGCCGCGCCTGAGATGGCGGGACTCACAATGTTGGCCACCGTGAAGCACATTGCGGAAGCGGCGAAGTAGCGGCCGCGCAGCCCAGCCGGGGCAAGGTCGTTCACAAGAGGGCTGCTGACGGGGCTCAAGAGCACTTCACCGACCGCGAACACGGCAGGAGTGGCGATGACAAGCGCTCGGCCGGCACCGGATCCCGGAACCAGACCTGCGAAGGCGAGCACGACCCACGAGGCAGCGAACGCGCCCGCTACCGCCTTCAGCGCGGTCGTACGCCTCATCCGGCCGACGAGCCGCAGGGCGATGGGCTGCGTCAGCACGATGAACGAGGTGTTGGCGGCGAACGAGATCGCGATCGTGCCGGGGCCGACCTTCGCGACCGACGTTGCGAAACCCACAAAGCCGGTGTTCACGGCGGCGTAGCCGGCGATCATGAGGATGGTGGTGGTTATGGCGTACCGGCGGAACAGGCCGTCGGCCAGGACGGCCCGGTACCCGTGCTGAGGCGGTTGGCCGAAAGAGCCGGCTTCAGGGTTCTCTTCTCTCAGCTTCGATGTCGCACGGCCGGCGCGCCTGGAACCGAACGCGCTCCGCGGCAAGAGAGCGAGCGCAGCGACTACGACCAGGTTCGAGGTTCCGTCGATCAGATACACCGCGACGAAGGTTCCGGGCTCACGCACGTGCACGACGAGCCCGCCGATGATGGCACCAATTCCGAGGCCGAGGTTAAGGAGCTGGAAATTGCGCGCGAAAGCCAAGCGGCTGACCACGTCGTCGGCGACCATGACCCCCAGCAGCGCGTTCCAGGTTGGCCAACCAGCGGCTTGCCCGAGCCCGTACACGAACATCGCCGGCAGGGCAGTCAAGCTGCTGTGCACGGTCGCGAGAGAGGCAATGCCGAGTCCCTCGAGGATCAGGGCCACCAGCAGCACGGCCCGGGCACCGAGGTGGTCGACGAGAGCACCGGCGGAGGGGCCTACAGGCAGCGCAAGAATGGCGACGCCTCCGATCAGCAGGCCCGAGATCCCGAGAGGGATATGGCGAACCTCGTGAAGGTAGATGACTAGAAACGGGAGCGTCAGCCCGCCGCCGATCGATGACACAAAACTCGCCGCGAGCAGGACGCGCAAGGTCCCGGGGAGGCGACTCGCGGGCATAGGGTCAATCTTCGCGCTCTCGTGCTCAGATCATGAACAGGCAGTTCGCGTCGGGAGTAACTTCGCTGTCATGGGATCGATGATCGAGTTTCCGAGCAACGGTTCGACCGAGGTTGGTTACCTGGCCTCGCCCGTGGATGGGAGCGGACCGGGAGTTGTCGTGATCCAGGAGTGGTGGGGCCTGGTTGACCACATCAAGGACGTGTGCGATCGACTTGCGGCCGAAGGCTACGTGGCGCTGGCACCTGATCTGTACCACGGCGTGAAAGTCGCCGAGCCCGGCGAGGCCGCCAAGTTGATGATGGCGCTCGAACTGGACCGGGCGTCAAGGGACATGAGCGGTGCTGTCGACCAGGTCGCGGCCCGATCGAGTGGCAGTGGGGTCGGAGTCGTCGGATTCTGCATGGGCGGCGGGCTGGCTCTGATGCTGGCATCACAGCGGCCGGACAAGGTGCGGGCAGTGGTGCCCTTTTACGGCGTCGTGCCTTGGGAAGGTGCGCAGCCCGACTATTCGCTGCTGACCGGGGCGATGCTCGGTCATTACGCGGGGAAGGACGAGTCGGTGAGCCCTGAAGCCGCCAGAGCACTCGTTGGCATCCTCCGAAGGGCCGGCAACGACGATGTGAAGATCCACATCTATCCGCAAGCCGATCACGCCTTCTTCAACGACACACGCCCGGAGGTCTACGACCCCGAAGCCTCAGCACTCGCATGGCAGAGGACCATGGAGTTCCTCCACTCCCACATCGGCTGAGCGTCGCATGACGGCGGACGTCGTCGAGCGATACCTAGAGCTCAGCCCGGCAATGGACCGCCCCGTCGACGGGTCGGCGGCCTCCTGCTACCGGCCGAAAGCACTCGCACGCCACGTCGCAGCCGCACCGGTCACGCCTGTCGCCGAGGCGCGGGCACTCCTCGCGGCCGTCGATGCCGAGACCGCCGCCGACCGTTCAAGGCGTCGGTCGTAGCATCGATGTCATGTCCGAGCGCTCCCGCAATCTTCCCCGCCGTTCTTGCCTTGCGGTCCCCGGATCGAGCCCGCGCTTTCTGGAGAAGGCTCCGAGCGTCCCCGCCGACATGACCTTTCTCGACCTGGAGGACTCCGTAGCGCCGCTCGAGAAGCAGTCCGCGAGGGAAAGGGTGATCGACGCGATCGCCAACCTTTCCTGGGACGACCGCGTACTTTGCGTTCGCGTGAACGGGTGGGGCACGCGCTGGACCTACAGCGACGTGATCGAGGTCGTCGGCGGATCTGGCGATCGGCTCGACGAGGTCATGTTGCCGAAGACCCAGTCGGCGGCAGAGGTCATAGCGCTTGATCTGCTCCTCACCCAGGTGGAGCTCAACAGTGGGCTACCTGCCGGCCACATCGGCATCGAGGCGCAGATCGAGTCGGCCCGGGGGCTCATCAACGTCGAGGAGATCTGCGCCGCATCACGACGGCTCGAGGCCATTGTTTTCGGCCCGGCGGACTTCTCAGCCTCCATCGAGATGCCCGTGCTGACCGGTGGAGTCCAGATCGGCCAGTACCCGGGTGACCACTTCCACTACGTCTTCAGCAAGATCCTGGTGGCCGGGCGAGCCAACGGCATTCAGGTCATCGACGGCCCGTTTCTCAAGATTCGTGAGCCTGAGCTGTTCCGTGACTACTGCAGGCGGGCACACGTCCTCGGCTATGACGGCAAGTGGGCGCTGCACCCGGACCAAGTCGCGATCTTGAACGAGGTGTTCTCGCCGACCCAAGAGCAGTTCGACAGGGCATGGGCGATTCTGGACGCCTACAAGGAAGCGACCGAGTGCGAGGGCAGAGGTGCCGTCATGTTCGGCGAGGAGATGATCGACGAGGCGAGCCGCAAGATGGCGATCAAGTTCGTCGCCCGGGGCGAACGCGCAGGCCTGAAGCGCTCGGAGCCGCGTGAGCCCTGAGCGGATCTCCCGGCTGCGTCCCTAGGCCAACTGGGCTCGTTCGACATGCCAGAGCTTCCCCAGATGCAGGCGCTCGCCGAGCGTCTCGACGCTGCGGTCGCCGGGGCGGTCATCGCGCAGGTCGAGCTGCTGGGCTTCTCCGGGCTGAGGACGGTCCTGCCGCCCGGCGAAGGCCTCGAGGGCGAGACGCTGCTCGCGGTGGGGCGGAGAGGCAAGTACCTCGTGCTGAGCCTCTCCTCCGGTCGCCGCGTGCTGGTTCACCTCTCACAGGCGGGCCGGTTGGACATAGAGGAGCCCTCCAGGCACACCAAGCCGAGAGGAGCTGTTGTTCGTTTCGTGTTCGGAAACGGCACCGCTGTGCTCGTGCGCGAGCACGGCAACGAGCGCAAGGCGGGTTGGTGGGTACTGGCCGCCGGTGCGGAAGGACCTCTGGACGGGCTCGGCCCAGAGCCGCCGGAGAAGGCTTTCGAGGATCTGCTGCTCACGAGCGAGGACACGCGACATCTTCATACCCTCCTGAGAGATCAGCGGTTCGTGGCCGGCATCGGCCGGGGCTACGCGGACGACTCGCTGAACCGTGCTGGGTTGTCGCCGTTCTCGCCCCTCAAGTCGCTGAGCCAGCCGGCCCGCAGGCGTTTGGTGGCCGAGGTCCGCTCGGTCATGTCCGAGGCGATCGCGTCGGAACGGCTACGCACGGGCGGCCTGTCGGAGTCCAAGCTTGGCACGGTCTTTGCCGTGCACAATCGGGCTGGACAACCCTGCCCCGTTTGCGGCGAAGCTCTGCTACGTGTCTCCTACGAGTCGCATGAGGTCGTCTACTGCAAGCGCTGCCAGACCGGGGGCCGCGCCCTTGCAGATCGCCGTCTGTCGCGCCTGTTGAAGTGACCGTGACCAGCGCGACCTGCCGCTTCGAGCAGGGCGGGTAGCGTCCCTTGGGAGCGCCCCATCCCTGGGCGCTCAAAGGCGGGCGGTCGCGCTCGCCCCACGGCCCGAGAGGAGCCTTAGTGATAGGCGAGAAGGTCCTGCACTTCCAGGACAAGCATGTCGACCTGGCCGTCCTGCAGTCGAAGATCGAGGACTACTTGAAGTCCGACGGCTTCACCGTGCAAACGTCTGCCGCCAGCGACCACGGGATCGTTCTCCAGGCCAAGAAGGGCAGGTTCCTGGCGGCGGTGATCGACGCAGACCGGGCCTTGACGATCCTTGTGTCGGGCTCGCCCGACGACTGCGTCGTGCGCATCGGAGTCGGCAAATGGCTTCAGCACCTCGCGACGGCAGCCCTCGAGACTCTGCTCCTCTCCGACCTGTTCCTTCTGGTCGACGTCGCCGAGGTGGCATGGAACCTCGAGATCGAGGACAAGCTCGTCACGCAGATTCAATCCTTCGTCGGCTGACCTGGTGTCAACCGGCCGGCGCCTGCTCCACCAGGCGCCGGATGATCAGTCTTGGGCAAACAAACCTCGTCGGCCTCGACGACCGGCACCACGCTGCGGGACGGACTCGGCCTCCGCAATGTCGGGTTGGGACTTGCCCTCGGCCATCAGGCCGCGCTGGCGCGGGTGCGTCGCATCCTCCGGGCCGGCGCGGCCGATGACGGTGACGAGGGGCGGCAGTACCACGGAGGCGTCTCCCGGCTCCACCTCGGTGAGCTCCTCGAGATAAGTCGCCACCGGTCCTGGCCCAGCTCCTGCCGGAGCCTCGGCCCAGGCGTCGACGAGCTTGAGGCCCGCTTCTCGAACGAGCCTGGGAAGTAGGGCTCCTACGTCGGGGTGCCGCCCCTCCGGCATCGACATCGGCAGGCCGTCGATCCGTCCTGCCGAGGTGATGGGCTCCTGCGCGAGGAGGTAGCCGCCAGGCCTAAGCGCGGCGACCATCTGCTGCAGGACTGCACGAGGCTCCACGACGTGCATCAGCAGGAAACGGCAGTACGCGAGGTCCACACTCTCCGGCAACGCCAGGTCCTCGCCGGCCTGGGTGATGGCGATGACCTGGGCCCCTCCGGCGGCCGCCGCGGCTGCGGCCACCTCGTCACGTGCGCGGGGATCGCTGTCGACGGCGTAGACGCGTCCTTCGCGTCCCACGAGCTCCGCCAAGGCCACAGAGACGTCGCCGGCACCCGCACCGACGTCCACGCATCGCCATCCCGGGGCCAGGCCCAGGCGCTTGAGGGCGGTTGCCAGGGGTCGCCGGTAAAGGTCGTTGCGCAACCCGAGCTCGCCCACCGCGACGACGGTACTCAAAGTTTGCTGATCCGCCGATACCGTGCCGGGCTACGGTTGCTTCGTGCGAGTGACGATGATGCTCTGTGACGCGGCGCAGGTGGCAGACGGGAAGCTCTTCATCCTCGGCGGGGGCTGGAGTCTCATCGGACCCGACCCGATGCCGTCCGCGATCGCCATCAAAGTGGACGTGGGCTGGCACGAGGCGGGTCGGCCGCATCATTGGGAGCTCTTCCTGGTGGACGAGGACGGGCGCGCGGTCATCGTCGAAGCCGCCGAGGGTCCCCAGCCGATCGAGGTGCGAGGAGACTTCGAGGTGGGGCGGCCGGAGGGCGTACCGGAGGGAAGCCCGGTCGACATGGCGCTCGCGGTCAACTTCAGTCCGCTCCCCCTCGCGCACAACACCCGCTTCACTTGGCGCCTCACTATCGACGGGGAGAGCGAGAACGACTGGCAGCTTGCCTTCTCCACGAGGCCGCCGAGGGAGCTGCCCGACCAATGACCACCTACGAGAGGCCGTTCGGTCGTGTCTTCGAGGACTTCGTGGTCGGTGACGTCTATCGCCACTGGCCGGGCAAGACGATCACAGAGTACGACGACCACCTGTTCTGCCTGCTGACGATGAACCACCATCCGCTGCACCTCGACGCTTGGTTCGCGGAGCACGAGACCGTGCAAGGCGCCAACGTCGTGGTCGGGAACCTCGTCTACTCACTGGCGCTGGGGATGAGCGTGCCGGACGTCTCCGGCTCGGCGATCGCAAACCTCGAAGTCGAGTCGCTCCAGCACAGGTACCCGACCTTTCACGGGGACACGATCTATGCAGAGACCCGCGTGCTCGAGGCGGTCGAGTCCACTTCCAAGCCGGACCGTGGAGTCGTGACGGTGGAGACCCGCGCCTTCAACCAGCACGGCGACGAGGTGTGCTACTTCCGGCGCAAGCTGATGGTCTGGAAGCGCGACTCGCTTCCTCAGCGCAGGGGGTTCCCTGCCGAGAGTGAGGACTGACCCTCGGGAAGGCCTCGCCAGAGCTTCGACTTGCCCCGACCGTGGTTTGTTGGTCACCTAGTCATGCCGCACTAACCTGCCGGAGTCCGCTTCGCAGAGTCTCATGATCGATGGAAGGAGGCCGACCGTGCCGAGAGTGGAAACGTCCACGGTGATCGCGGACGTCATGATCGTGACCCCGGACATCTACGGCGACGTCCGTGGACGCTTCATCGAGACGTACCGAAGGAGCTGGTTCCCGCTCGGGCGCGAGATGGTTCAGGGAAATCGTTCGGATCGTCAGCGGGGCGCCGTCGTCGGTCTTCATTACCACCTCCACCAGGCCGACTACTGGTACGTGAGCCGGGGCCGCGCCCGTGTCGTCCTGCACGACCTCCGGGTCGGCTCTCCGACCGACGGGGCGACCGAGATCCTGGAGATAGGCGAGCACAACGATCGCGGGTTGTTCATCCCCCCTGGCGTCGGGCACGGATTCGCGGCCGTCACCGATCTGACGCTCACATACCTCGTCGATTCCTACTACAACCCGAGCGACGAGCTCGGCGTTGCCTGGGACGACCTCGAGCTCAGAGCGGATTGGGGCCTAGCCGACCCGGTCGTGTCAGCACGTGACCGGGCCAACCCACGCCGTTCGGAGATCCCAGAGCATCTCCGCCCCCGCTACGGCACGAGAACCTGAACGCCGCACGCGCATCGGCTGCGCGCGATGCCATGGCCTCGGCCTTCGGCTTGAATGGGAGCGTGCGTAGCAAGTCGTGGAGCTGACGGGCGTGATCTGGCTCGTCATTGTCGTCCTCGTGGTGCTCGTTGTGGTCGCCATCGTCTGGGCCCGTGTCGATGCGGCCAGGTCAGCGCACAAATCCGTCGAGACTTACGAACGCGGGATCGGCGCGCTCGGACAGGCCTCGAAGCGTACCCAGTCAACCGGATTCCGGATCATTCCCCACGAGGAGGCCGGTCGGCCTCATGTCGGCAGGCGCATCGATCAGGCAGGCGGGGAGGCGCCCGCCGAGCGCGAAAATGTCCGCTTGCCCGGCCGGGGCCGGTTGGTTCCCTCGCGGCTGCCGCCAGCCGGAGAGCCCAAGTTCCGCTTCAGCAGGCCCGGTCGGCCGCCAGAGACTGCGTCGGCAGGCATCCCGCAAGCGGGTGATAAAGCGGGTGAGCAAGAGCGCGACGATCGAGAAGCCGGAGCGATGCGGGGAGCGCTGCCCGCTACGGCGCCGGGTGCCGCCGCCCAGGCGCGACTCGCGCACGCCCGCGGGCGGGTACCTGGTACAGGCGGGGCGGGCGCTCGCGGGGTGGCATATCAGTCTCCGGCCGATCGTCGTCGCCAGGTGATGACACGGCGGGTCGCGACCGGTGCAACGGCAGGCGCGGCCGTCGTCGCGATCGTCGTCGCCGCGATCTTCTTGAGCGGTGGCGGTGGGCATCACCCGAGGACGAGCACGACGACGACCATCGGCCGCGGAGGCGGCGGCCGGACCACGACCACCACCACGACGACGTTCCCCACGACACTCGAGCCCACGTCTGTGTCACCTAAGAACGTCGCGTTCACGGTGCCGTCAGGCGACTACTCATTGGCGTTCCAGGCGACCGGCGGGCGCTGCTGGGTAGGGATCGAACACACCAGCTCCGGCCCGTGGCTCTTCGCGGAGACGCTGGGCTCCGGGCAGTCGGCGACCTACCAAGGATCGGGCGCGCTCGTCATCACGCTCGGCGCCCCGGCTTACGTCGGCTTCACCGTGAATGGGCTGGTGGCGAAGCTCCCCAGCGGGGTCACGCAGCCCTACAAGGTCGAACTCACGCCGGCCTCGGGCTGAGGCGTCGTCAGCCGCCCTGCTTGGAGCAGACCTGTTGCTCGGACGGCCTCCAGCGCGAAAGCCAGCTCGAATGCCCAGTCCCGCCATGCCTGGTAACGGCCCGACGGCCCGTGGTGTCCCGAGCCCGCCTCCATCTTGAGCAGGACGCGCTCGTTGTTGTCCAGGTGCGAAGCCCGCAGCTTCTGCACCCATTTGGTCGGCTCGCGATACGAGACCCGTGGGTCGTTCATGCCGCCGGTCACGAGCATCCTCGGGTAGCGAACCGGCCGCACGTTGTCGTAGGGCGAGTAGGACCTCATCCGCCAGTACGCGTCCTCGTCGTCGGTCGGATTGCCCCACTCCTCCCGCTCGGTGACGGTCAAGGGCAGTTCCACGTCGAGCATCGTCGTGAGGCAGTCGACGAAGGGCACCTCGGCGATGATCGCGGCGAACAGCTCCGGTGCGAGGTTCACCGACGCGCCCACGAGCAGCCCGCCCGCGCTCGCACCCCTGGCGAGGAGCAGTTCCGGTGAAGTCAGGCCTTCGTCGACGAGGAACCGGGCGCAAGCAACGAAGTCCTCGAAACTGTGCCGTTTCTGCTCGAGCTTGCCACCCAGATACCAGCTGCGAGCCAGTTCTCCTCCGCCGCGCACGTGCGCGATGGCGTAGCAGCCACCCCGGTCGAGCAGCGGCAAGATCGACCGGTTCGCGGCGAAGACCGGGTCCGTGCTGATCTCGTAGGCGCCGTAGCCATACAGGAGCAAGGGTCCAGGTCCGGTGGGGCGGTCTGCGCGGTAGGCGATGCTGATCGGGACCAACGTGGCGTCGTCGGAGGTTGCCCAGCGGCGCTCGGTCCTGTAGGCGCCGGCGTCGTAGTTGGGGACCCGTCGCCGCCAGATCACTTGCGACCTCCCGCTGTCGAGGTCGTAGTCGTGGATTGCCAACGGGCTGATCAGCGACGTCGACGCGTACCGGACGTGGCGGGTGGAGAACTCGAGGTTCTCGGCCAGGAAGATCGAGCCTGCCTCTTCAGGTGGGGTGACCACGGTCTGGCAGCCGGTGTCGAGATCGACGATGCGAACCGCCGTCGAAGCGTGGCCGCGCTCGTGCACCAGTGCGAAGCCCTCGACAACGTCCAGGCTCTCGAGACGGACGTCCTTGCGGTGCGCGACAAGTGGCCGCCAGTGATCCCGGCCCGGAGTCGCTACAGGAGCCCGGAAGGCGGCGAAGTTCTCGGCGTTGTAGTTGGTCAACACGAGGATCTCGTCGCCGTGGTGCTCAACCGAGTACTCGATGCCCTGGCGGCGTTCCTCGACCATGCGAGGCTCGGACTCGGGTTCGGTGGAGTCGAGGAGACGGACCTCGGAGGTGACGTTGCTCTCGGCTGTGAGCACGATGAGAGCGCCGTCCTTCGTGGTTGCGACCCCGAGGAAGTAACGCTCGTCGTCCTCCTCCCAGACGCAGGTGTCCTGATCGGTCGTCGTCCCGAGCAGATGGCGCCAGATCTGGTGAGGGCGCATCGACTCGTCGGGGCGTGTGTAGAAGAGAATCCGGCCATCGGCCGAGAACGCGAGCCCGTAGGACGCGTCCTCGATGGTGTCGCCGAGTTCCTCTCCCGTGGTGAGATCACGGATCCGGACCGTGAAGCGCTCGCCACCGCTCACGTCGGTTGAGTACGCGAGCAGCCGGTGGTCTGCGGTGAGCTCGAGGTTCCCAACTTCGAGGTGGTCCACCCCGCTGGCCAGGAGGTTCACGTCGAGCACGATCTGCTCGAGCGCGTCGGCAGGCGTCGTGGGACCGATGCCGGTCGGCGGCTCGGTCGCCGGCGGAGGCGCCTCGACAGGCCGGCGGCAGTGAATCGGGTATTCGAGGCCCTCGACTGTCCGGGTGTAGTAGGCCCAGGGGCCTTTCGGCGCCGGCAGTGTGACATCGGTCAGCTGCACTCTCGAGAGGATCTCGCCGTAGACGCTCTCGGTCAGCGGCTCCAAGTCTTCGGTCGCCGCTTTCAGGTACGCAGCCTCGGCGTCCAGGAGTTCGGCCAGGGCTGGGTCGTCACGGTCCGCCAGCCAGTACCACTCGTCGACACGGTCGTCGCCGTGGGCGGTCAGGATGACGGGGCGGCGCTCTGCGATCGGGGGCGTGAGCTTCATCGGCACGACCTGGAGCATGCCACGTCCTGTTGCGAGCCACGGGCCCATGGTTCCGGGCGGGAGCGGACCCATTGGCGGCCGCCGGTGGTCAGTCGGCGGGCAGGCGGTAGGCGTGGCGGCCCGTAGTTGTTACTATGTGCGTAGGAGAAACTCCCTCGAGAGGAATGCCTGATGGCCATCACGGAGCTCGATCTCGGCAAGTACCAGCTCGGCTGGAGTGACGTCGAGGACTACGTCTTCAAGCCGCGCAAGGGGCTGTCGGAGGAGATCGTCCGGGAGATGTCCGCCATGAAGGGCGAACCGAGCTGGATGCTCGACTTTCGGCTGTCCTCGCTGCGGCGCTTCGAGAAGAAGCCGATGGTGCGCTGGTTCGCCGAGAAGATGCCTGACCTGGACTTCGACGACATCTTCTACTACATCAAGCCCACCGACGCGCAGGTCAGCGACTGGGACAAGCTGCCCGAGTCGGTGAAGAACACCTGGGACAAGCTCGGCATCCCGCAGGCCGAGCGCAAGTACCTGGCCGGAGTGACCGCCCAGTACGAGTCGGAGGTCGTGTACCACCGCAATCGTGAGGACCTGGCAAGGCTCGGCGTGCTGTTCACCGACATGGACACCGCTGTTCGCGAGCACCCCGAGATCGTTCGCAAGTGGTTCGGCAAGATCATCCCGCCAGGTGACAACAAGTTCGCGGCCCTCAACTCGGCCGTATGGTCAGGGGGGTCCTTCATCTACGTCCCGCCCGGTGTGACCGTCGACATGCCCCTGCAGGCGTACTTCCGGATCAACGCCGAGAACATGGGCCAGTTCGAGCGGACGCTGATCATCGCGGATGAGGGTGCCCAGGTGCACTACGTCGAAGGTTGTTCGGCGCCGGTCTACTCCTCGGACTCGCTTCATTCGGCGGTCGTCGAGCTCGTGGCACTTCCCGGCAGCCGGATCACCTACACCACGATCCAGAACTGGTCCACGAACGTCTACAACCTCGTCACCAAGCGAGCTCGTGCCGAGGCCGAGGCGCACGTCGAGTGGATCGACGGGAACATCGGCTCACGGCTCACGATGAAGTACCCGTCGGTATACCTGATGGGGCCGAAGGCGTCCGGCGAGGTTCTCTCCGTGGCCTACGCGGGGGCGGGCCAGATCCTCGACACCGGGGCGAAGATGTTCCACTGCGCGCCCGAGACCAGCTCGACCATCGTCTCGAAGTCGATTTCGAAGGACGGCGGCCACGCCACCTACCGCGGGAAGGTGCATGTCGACGAGGGAGCTCGCAGGGCAAAGTCGTTCGTCCGCTGCGATGCTCTCATCCTGGACGAAGACTCGATCTCGGAGACCAAGCCGTCCATGGAGGTCTGCGAGCGCGACGCTGAGATCGGTCACGAGGCCACGGTGTCCAAGATCGGCGACGACCAGCTCTTCTACCTGATGAGCCGCGGCCTGAGCGAGACGCAGGCGATGGGCATGATCGTGAACGGCTTCATCGAGCCGATCACCCGCACACTGCCGATGGAGTACGCGGTCGAATGGAGCCGTTTGATCGAGCTCCAGATGGACGGCTCGGTCGGCTGAGGCCCCGTGGGCGGCGGGCCCTTCGGCGGGCTGCCTCGGCGTGCGCAGGCTTCGGGCGTCGCCCCAGCTAGCGTTCATCCCGATGCCCATGCGAGAGGACTGCCGCCACTACCAGAGCCGCACCTATGCCAGCGGAGAGGTGGCGAGGTTCTGCGTGCTCGACATGGCACCGGACGCGCCGTGGCGTTGCCCCGAGAACTGCCCGGTCTACGAGCGGCGCCTCGCGGACGCCGGGTGGACTCACGGCAAACTCACCGAACCTGCCATCGAGCTGGAGCCGACCGACGTGCCCGCCGCAGACGCCGCTGACCTGCTCGAGAACGCGGAGGAGATCGTTTCTGCGGTGGCGCCAGACGCTGTCGCCGAAGCTCGCAAGCGAGAGCGCAAAGAGGAGCGGCGCTCGGGCACCAACGGCGTTCTCGGGTCCCGTCGCTGGTTCAAGCGCAAGGGTCCTCAGCCCGGACCCTGACGGGCATCCGTTAGGGTCCTGCCTGATCACGATGCAATTACCGGTTTCTTTCAGCCCCCAATTCGCCCGGAGTCTCGGCGGCCCGGAGTGGCTCGCCAGGCGGCGTGTCGCAGCGCTGGAGCGGTTCGCCGCGGGTCCACCGCCTGTACTCGACGAGGACTTCTGGCGCTACAGCCGGATCTCCGAGCTCGACCTGGATCGGTATGTGCCGGCTGGTATCGGTGACGCCGCCGGGCTGCGGCCGGCGCTCGAGGTTGACGCCTGGCCGCAGTCGGCTGCTCTCCTCGAGCACGTCGGCGAGCGCTCGGGTCTCGCCGTGGTCGCCGATGGCGTCCCGGTCTCGTTCGAGCTGTCCGCCCCCTCGACGGCGGCTGGGGCCGTCCTCGGTAGCGTCCTCGGCAACCCCCGGGGCTCCGAGGTCCTCGACCAAGTGACGAGGTTGAACACCTCGACCGGCAAGGAAGAGCACGAGCCCGACGTGTTCGATCATCTTGCCGACGCTTTCCTCCGCGACGCGGTCGTGCTCTCGGTGCCCGCCCGGGCGCGCATCGATCACCCGATCGTCATCGTGCACCTGCTCGGATCGTGCGGGGCCGCTGAACCAGCTCAGGCCGTTTTCGCGCGTACTGTGATCGAGCTCGGCGAGGCGGCCGAAGCGACCGTGATCGAGCTGTTCGTCTCAGGCGACGGCTCGCTGCTCGTGGTGCCGATTGTCGATATTGCCGTCGGGGACGCGGCGATCCTGTCCTACAACGCCATCCAGCAGCTCGGCGCCGGAGCTTGGCAGTTCGGACATCAGCGGATCCGCGCGGGTCGGGATTCCACCATTCGCACTTTCACGGCCTCCCTTGGCGGCGAGTACGCGCGTTTTCGCACCGAGTCGGTCCTGGCAGGCCAGGGCGGGAGTGCCGAGATGTTGGCCGCTTACTTTGGCGACGGGACCCAGATGCACGACTTCCGCACGCTCCAGGAGCACGGAGCGCCGCGCACCACGAGTGACCTGGTCTTCAAGGGCGCCGTCGCAGGCACCGCGCGTTCGGTGTACTCCGGGCTCATAAGGATGCGGCACGGCGCCAAGGGCGCCGACGCCTTCCAGACGAACCGGAACCTGGTGCTCAGCGACGGCGCACATGCGGACTCGGTTCCCAATCTCGATATAGAGGAGAACGACGTCCGGTGCTCGCACGCGTCGGCCGTCGGCCAGATCGACCGCGAGCAACGCTTCTACCTCGAGTCGCGCGGCGTCCCACCTGCGGTCGCGGAGCGACTGATCCTGCTGGGCTTCTTCGAGGACCTCTGGGTGCGCATCGCAGCGCCAGGCATTCGCGCCCATCTGGCGGCCGCGATCGCAGCGCGGCTGGACGGTGTCACCGGTGGGTGCTGATCCTGTGAGAGTTCGACTGTGCGCGACCGACGAGCTCGAAGTGGGACAGGTTCGCCGTTTCGAGATCGAAGCAGGAGCGATCGCGCTGGTTCGTTGCCGCTCCGGGTTCAGGGCGCTCTTCGACGTGTGCAGCCACCAGGATTACCCGCTCTCGGAAGGCGAGGTCTTCCCGGACACCTGCGAGATCGAGTGCCTTCGGCACGGGAGCACGTTTTCCCTGTTGGACGGCTCGCCACAGAGCCTGCCTGCCACCCAGGCGGTCAAGGTCGTGCCGATCGAGGTCGACTCCGATGACGTATACGCGGTGATCGAGTGAACCCAAGCGTGCTAAGGGTCTCCGAGCTTCACGCCGGGGTTGGTTCCCGGCCAATCCTGCGGGGCATCGACCTCGAGGTGCGCAGTGGGGAGATTCATGCTGTCATGGGCCCGAACGGGTCGGGGAAGAGCACTCTCGCTCATGTGCTGATGGGTCGTCCCGGTTACGAAGTCATGAGCGGGAGCGTGACGCTGGACGGCGTTGAGCTGCTCGGCCTGACCTCCTTCGAACGAGCGCAAGCCGGGCTCTTCCTGACGTTCCAGTACCCGATCGAGGTGCCCGGGGTGCCACTTCAAGCGGCGCTCTCCGAGGCGCTTGTCGCAGCGGGCCGGTTCACAGAAGCCGAGACCGAGCATCTTGGAGCTCGTCTCTCAGAGGAGGCCGGCGAGCTCGGGATCTCCCCGGAGATCCTGGCGCGGCCGATGAACGTCGACCTCTCGGGTGGTGAGGCCAAGCGCAACGAGACCCTCCAGCTCGCGATCCTCCGGCCGCGGATCGCCATCCTGGACGAGCTCGACTCCGGCCTCGACGTCGATGCCCTCGGTCAGGTTGCAAGACGTATCGAGCGAGCGACGCGCGAAGGCGACCCTCCTCTTGGCGTGATCGCGATCACCCATTACCGCCGTTTGCTTGCCGAGTTGCCCGCCCAACGCGTACACGTGCTGTCGGAGGGCCGGATCGTCGCGAGCGGGGGACCGGAGCTCGCCGAGGAGCTCGAGCGGACCGGCTACGTCGCCTACCGTGAGGACGCCGGGGCACTCGGAGAGGCTGGTCTCGGCGCCCTCGGCCTCGGCGAGACGTTTCCGGGCGGTTTAGCTAGAGGTTGACCACCGGGCAGGTCAACGTTCGCGTGATGCCCTCGATGAGCTGCACCCGACTGACGACTATTTTGCCCAGGTCGTCCACCGTGTCGGCTTCGGCCTGGATTATGACGTCGTAGGGGCCCGTCACATCCTCTGCGCGCACCACCCCGGGTATTTCTGCCACCTTCGTTGCGACCGCGGCCGCCTTGCCAACTTCTGTCTGGATCAACACGTAGGCCCGAACTCCCACTGGTGACCTCCTCGTCCTTGGTGTGCGCGCATCGTAGCGGGGCCGGAAGCGATGGGCCGACACGTACCATGGCAACGTGGACAGCTCCGCGCGTTGGGCCCGCTTCACCCGGCTGGTCCGCAGCGCCGTCCACGATCTGTTCGACCAGTCCCAGCCCTTCGGCAGGCTCGCGCTGATCCACACCATCTTCTCGGTGGGCTCGACGCTGGTGACCATCTCGCTGGCGGGGACCTTGTTCTTCACGATCTCGCCGGAGGCGGCCAAGGACAAGGTCGTGCTCTACCTGCTGCTCACGATCACGCCGTTCGCGGTCGTTGCGCCAGCCCTCAGCCCGCTGCTCGACCGGGGCAGCTACGCAAGGCGCACGAGCATGGCGGTCGCATCGGTCGGCAGCGCCGTGCTGGTCCTCATGATGGCCCCTGACATCAAAGGGTTGCTCCTGTTCCCCGAGGCGTTCGGCGTTCTCGTGTTCTCGAAGCTCTACCTGGTCGCCAAGGCTGCACTCGTGCCGTCGATGACCGAAACGAAAGACGATCTCGCGAGTGCGAACGCGAAGCTTGCCGTGCTCGCCTCTCTTGCGGGCTTCGTGACCTCTCCCGTGGCTGTGGGCCTCCTACAGCTTGGGGCTCCCTGGGTGCTGCGGCTCGCGTTCGTCGTGTTCCTTCTGGGAGGCGTGGCCGCGGTGCGTCTTCCCAAGACCGTCGGCGTGGTTCTCGCCAAGCCTGCGGCGGCGACACCCGACGGCCAGCCCATCTTGGAACCACCGGTTCCTGGCAGGGGCCACTGGCCACAAGGAGCCGGACGCCCGCTCTATGAGCGGCCGCCCCCGACCGACCGCGAACGTCAGGTGCGGATCAACGTCGCTCGAGAGCGCCAACGGCTGGGGCTCCCGCTCTATGTTCCCGAGGTCGTGCTGGCGCTCGCGGCGATGTCGGTGATCAGGGGCGTGGTCGGCTTCCTCACTTTCTTCCTGGCGTTCGCACTGCGCAATCTCCACGCCGCGACATGGTGGTTCGGCTTCGTGCTCCTGACGAGCGCGATTGGTTCGCTGCTCGGCTCGCTTCTCGTGCCCATCCTTCGCAGGTACCTGTCCGAGCAGCAGCTGATCCTCTACTCGCTGATGCTGTCTGGTTTGATCGGCGTCGTCGTCGCGGTCCTGGGGTCTTTGTGGGCTCAGCCGCTGCTCACCTTCGCCATCGGCTTTGCGACCACCGCGGCGAAGCCGTCGTTCGACTCGATCGCGCAGCGGCACGTGCCCCCGGCACAGCTCGGGCGCGCCTTCGCCAGATTCGAGACACAGCTGCAGCTCGTCTGGGTGCTGTGCGCACTGTTGGCCGTGGTTGTCGGCTTCTCGCTGCAGGCCGGGGACGTCCTGATAGGCGTGACCTGCGCAGTCGCGGCTGGGTTCCACGTCTCGATGCGACGTGCCGTGTCTCAGAACCGCCTCGCTCAACCTCGAGCAGGCCAGGCCGACCTACCGGGCGCGCCGCTGAACTGAGCAGCACCCGCCCGCAGGCACGGGCTTGCCGTCCGCACGCACTGCATGCGCCGAGGTCGCTTCGAGAGGCACCTCGCCAGTCGCGGGAGACTGCCTTCGCGCAAGGTCAGCCCAGGCGCGTGCGGAGCTCTTCGAGTTGGTCGGAGAGGGCGGGCGGTAGCCGATCCTCGAACCGCGCGAAGTACCCGGTTATGGAGGGCAGCTCCGCCAGCCACTCGTCGCGGTCGACTCGCAGCAGCTCGGTCATGTCCTCCTCGGACACGTCCAACCCTTCGGTGTCGATGGTGCCTGGTGCCGGCAGATAGCCGATCGGAGTCTCGACGAGATCGCCGCGACCCGCGCAGCGCTCGAAGACCCACTCGAGCACCCGGGAGTTCTCCCCGAAGCCGGGCCACAGGAAGCGCCCGTCCGCGGCCTTCCGGAACCAGTTGACATAGAAGACCCGGGGCAGCTTCGCCTCATCGATCCGGTCCCGGAGCGACAGCCAGTGGGCCCAATAGTCGGCCATGTTGTAGCCGCAGAACGGCAGCATCGCGAACGGGTCGCGTCTCAGCTCGCCCACGGCGCCCGTGGCGGCGGCCGTAGTCTCCGAAGCCATGATCGAGCCCAGGAAGACGCCGTGCGTCCAGCCGAAAGCCTCGTGGACGAGCGGGACGACCGAGGCGCGCCTGCCGCCGAAAAGGATGGCCGAGATCGGAACGCCATTCGGGTCCTCCCACTCGGTGGCGATCGCCGGATCCTGGCTGGCTGGAACGGTGAAGCGTGAATTCGGGTGGGCTGCGGGCGTTGGCGTCTCTGGCGTCCACTCATTGCCCCGCCAGTCGGTGCAATGCGCCGGAGGCTCTGTGGTCAGGCCCTCCCACCAGACGTCACCGTCGTCGGTGAGCGCGGTGTTCGTGAAGATGCAGTTGGCCGCCAGTGTGAGCACCGCATTCGGGTTGGTCACCATGTTCGTGCCGGGCGCCACGCCGAAGAAACCGGCCTCCGGATTGATCGCCCGGAGCATCCCGTCCGGCCCGACCCTCATCCAGCAGATGTCGTCCCCGATCGTCTCGACCTTCCAGCCCGGCACCGTCGGGACGAGCATGGCGAGATTGGTCTTGCCGCAGGCCGAAGGGAAGGCCCCGGCCATGTAGCGGACCTCACCAGCAGGGGAGGTCAGCTTCAAGATCAGCATGTGCTCCGCGATCCAGCCTTCGTCGCGCCCAATCACCGACGCGATCCGCAGCGCAAAGCACTTCTTGCCCAATAGGGCGTTGCCCCCGTAGCCGGAACCGAACGACCAGATCTCACGCGTCTCGGGGAAGTGGCTGATGTAGATGTGCTCAGGGTTGCAGGGCCACGCCACGTCGTGCTGCCCGGCATCGAGAGGGGCACCGACCGAGTGCAGGCACGGGACGAACCCACCGTCATCGCCTATTAGCTCGAGTGCCCCCGCGCCCATCCTCGTCATGATGCGCATGTTCACGACCACATACGGCGAGTCGGTGATCTCGATGCCGACGTGCGCGATGGGAGATCCGAGCGGGCCCATGCAGAAAGGCACGACGTACATGGTCCGGCCCCGCATCGCCCCCCGGAACAACTCCGTCAGGGTCGCGCGCATCTCGTCGGGGTCAACCCAGTTGTTGTCAGGGCCAGCGTCCTTCGGATTCCTCGGGCAGACAAAGGTACGGTCCTCGATACGGGCAACGTCGGCCGGGTCCGAGTGGGCCCAGTAGCTGTTGGGGCGCTTTGCATCGGACAGCCTCGTGAATGTCCCGCGATCCACGAGCAGCCGGCAGAGCCGTCCGTACTCGTCAGCCGAACCGTCGCACCATTCGACCCGGTCGGGCTGGGTGAGGGCAGCGACCTCGTCCACCCAGTCAAGGAGCTTACGGATGCCAGTCTCTGCCATTGTGCGATAGTAGGCGAGCATTCGGCGTGCTCCCAAATCGCCCGGCCACGCCTGCCCGGCGGATCGCGCCACCGTTTGGCGAAGTAGCGTCCGGACTTATGTCAGGTACCAAAGGCGAAATCGCCGCGATCGAGAGTATCCGGCGTGGCCTGCCGCAACCACCCGACGGTGAGACCTGGATCGGCGACGATGCGGCGGTGGTTGCCGGGCCAGGGGGCGAGTTTCTGCTCCTCGCAGCCGACACCGTGGTCGAAGGCGTGCACTTCGACTTAGACCTCGTCGACGCGGCGGACGTGGGCTGGAAGGCGCTGGCTGTCAACGTGAGCGACATCGCTGCGATGGGTGGACGACCCCTGCATGTGCTCGTGACGGTCGTGGGCGCAAGTGCTGCCATGATCGACCCTCTGGTTCGCGGCCTCGCTGAGGCGGCAGCGGCCTACGAATGCGCCATCGTAGGCGGCGACCTCTCCTCAGGTCCGTGTCTTGTCGTCTCGGTGGCCGTCACCGGTACCACGGGGGATCGGGAAGCGATTCTTCGCTCCAATGCCCGCCCGGGCGACCTGTTGTTCGTTACCGGGGCCCTCGGCCGGTCGGCAGCGGGGCTCAGGGCCTTGCGAGCCCAGGCAGGCCGTGGCACGACAGCGCCGGCAGGTTTCACAGGGATGGCGCAACCCGCCTGCGTCCCGGCGGCGCCCCCGGAGCTTGCCGCCGCCTACCGGCGACCCGTCGCTCGCGTAGCCGAGGGACTGGCGGCTTCGACAGGCGGGGCGACGGCGATGATCGACGTCTCTGACGGGCTCGGGATCGATCTCGACCGCCTTGCGACTGCTTCGGGGGTCGGCGTCCTGCTCGACGCGGTCCCGACAGCGGAGGGGGCGACTCGTGACGACGCTCTGGCCGGCGGCGAGGATTACGAGCTTGTCTTCGCTGCCCGTGAGCCCGGCGTGGTCGCGAGGGCCTTCGAGGCCGCGAGTCTACGACCACCCATCCGGATAGGCGTGTGCGTGTCGGACCCAACGCTGCGGCGCATCGGTGACGAGCCCTTGCCTGCTTCGGGGTGGGAGCACGGCCTGCGCTGAGTGCGTGGCGCAGGGGAGCGTGTCGCTTTGGCGAGCGTGTGGCTCAGCTCGGGTGCTCGGCGAGGACCCGCTTGCCGAGCGTGTGGCTCAGGCCGGGCGTTCGGCGAGGATCCGCCGCGGCGGCTTGACGACCCTGCCCGCACGGATGCATGAGGTGCACACGTTCAGGTGGGTCGGGGTCCCGTTCACCAGCGCGCGAACACGCTGGATGTTCGGGTCCCACCGGCGCTTCGTGCGCCGATGGGAGTGGGACACGTTCATCCCGAAGCCCGGGTGCTTCCCACAGATCTCGCATACGGCTGCCACGTTGACGCGTTCCTCGAGAGAGAGTTCCTGCAGATGGACGAAGGGTGACGTTAGCATCCATTGGAATGGCGCCGTGCGAGACTGACCTGCGACCACCGGTTCCGCCAGGCCGCGTTGCGAACCGGTGACCGGTCAGCCCGCAGAAGCCGATCTCGCCGCCGGTCTGACTCCCGAGCGCCTCGTGAAGGTCATGCACGCCTTTTCCGAGGGCTTGGAGCGCCACCGTAGCGTCGTGAACCGGCTGAACGTCTATCCGGTTCCCGACGGCGACACGGGCACGAACATGGCTCTCACTGTCGAGAGCGTGGTCAAAGCTCTGGACGGCCTCGACCTCGAGACTGCGGACGGCGGTGCGATGGGCGCCGCATGCCGGGCCATCGCCAGCGGGTCGCTCATGGGGGCACGAGGCAACTCGGGAGTCATCCTCTGTCAGATCCTCCGCGGCATCTCGGGCACGTTCGCTCCCTGCCAAGTGGTCGGGGCACACGAGGCCGCTGTCGCCCTCTCAGAGGGCAGCGCGGCGGCGCGGGCCGGGGTCATGCGCCCCGTCGAAGGCACGATGCTGACCGTCGCCGCCGACGCGGCGGCAGCAGCCCGGCAGGTCGACGAGAGCACCGGTGGGGACCTGCTGGCGGTGTTCGAGGCGGCGAGGGAAGCCGCCGTCTCGTCGCTGTGGCGCACTCCCGAGCTGTTGCCGGTGCTCGCGCAGGCCGGTGTGGTCGACGCAGGGGGGGCGGGCCTCGTGCTGATGTACGACGCCTTCCTGCACGTGCTCGACGGGCGGCCCATCGTCGATCGCCTGCCTCTGCCTCCCGAGGTCGCCGACAAGGTCGCCCGTGGCTTTGCAGGTAACCCCTCCACCCAGAGCGCAGGTGGCTTCGCCGGCTCGAGCCGCGGCGCGGCCGGGCAGGGCGCATCAGATCACGACGGCCCGAGGGTCCGGTCCACAGGCTCGGCCAACGGCGAAGCTGCGGGTGGGGCAGGCGTGCGTTACGAGGTCATGTACTTCCTCGAGGCTCCCGACGAGACGCTCGGGGCGTTCAAGAGCGTCTGGGCGGGTATCGGTGACTCCATCGTCGTCGTCGGCGGCGACGGCCTGTGGAACTGCCACATACACACCGACGACATCGGGGCGGCACTCGAAGCGGCACTCGACGTGGGGCGGCCGCGCGACATACGCGTCACTGACCTGCTCGACCAGGTTGAGGAGGAGTCGTGGGTGCGCCGCGCGGCCGAGCTCGACACCGGTGCGGCGCCGAGTGCCGAGGAGCCTGCGCCGGTGACCTCAGTCGTCGCCGTGGCAACGGGCGACGGGATCCGTCGTATCTTCTACTCGCTCGGTGTCCACCACATCGTGGCCGGGGGGCAGTCGATGAACCCGTCCACTGCACAGATCCTCGAGGTTGTCGAGTCCGTCCCGGGTGCCGAGGTCGTGATCCTCCCCAACAACAACAACATCGTGGCTGTGGCCGAACAGGCCTGCGAGCTGTCGCGCAGGCCGGCGTTCGTCGTCGGTACCTCCGGCATCCAGGAGGGCTTTGCCGCGCTCCTCGAGTACGACCCTGAGGCCACCGGCGAGGAGAACGCAACCGCGATGCAGGCGGCCGCCGGCCGGGTGCGCGCGGGGGAGGTGACTCGAGCAGTCCGCGCGAGTGACTCGGCGGCCGGCCGTGTTGAGGCCGGGGACTGGATCGGGCTCTCGCGCAGCGGGATCGAGTCGGTCGCCGGAACACTCCCGGAGGCCACCTGCGGCCTTCTCGCCAAGCTGCTCGGTGACGGCGACGAGATCGTGACCCTGATCGAGGGAGCGGGCGCGACCTCGGCCGATACCCGGCGAGTCACCGAGTGGCTGCACGAGCATTGGCCGGGCATCTCCCTGGAGCTGCACCGCGGGGGCCAACCGCTCTACCCGTTCCTCGTCTCGGTCGAGTGAGCGGAGCGGCGGGAGGCCGCACGTTGCGGTTTCTCGGGAACAAGGGCGTGATCGAGCTGCGCAGCGTCAAAGCGCGCAAAGCCGAGGGCCTCGAGTCGATGGGCATCGGAACCGTGCTGGACCTGCTGATGCACTACCCACGTCGCTACATCGACCGCCGGCGTCAGTCCGAGATCGCCGCGCTCGCCGAGGACGAGGAGGCGATGGTGACTGCGACGGTGCGACGTGTGTCGACTCGCCGCACGAGCCGCGGCAAGCCGGTGGTGCAAGCTGTCGTCGAGGACGCTACTGGGCAGCTCACCGTCGTGTTCTTCAACCAGCCCTGGCGGGCCCGCCAATTGGCGATCGGCTTGGAGGTCGTCGTCTTCGGGCGCACCGAGATCTACCGGGGCGGCCGCCAGATGACCAACCCGGTCGTGGACCTGGTTGGCGATCAGACGGGTCGTCTCGTGCCCGTGTACCCGCAGTCGGGAAAGGCCAAGATCGGCTCCAGCGCGATCGCTGCGTACGTGGCCGAGGCACTGGAACGCACGGGGCGACTGGCGGAGGTCCTGTCGTCGCAGGTCATCGACGAGTTGGGCCTGGTCGGACGCACGGAGGCCTTCCGGGCGATCCACGCTCCGGAGAGCTTCGAGGAACGTGACAGTGCCCGACGCCGCCTGGCCTTCGACGAGCTGCTGAGGCTCCAGCTCGTCCTCGTCATGAAGAAACGCGCGGCTGCCACCCAAGCCCCCGGGATCGCTCACGTCGTCACGCCGGGCTTGGGCGAGGCGAGCCTCGTCGACGAATTCCTCGGGCGCCTGCCATTCCAGCTGACCCGCGCCCAACGCAGGGCGGTCCGGGAGGTGGCCGCTGATCTCGCCGCTTCGCACCCGATGCACCGTCTCCTGCAGGGCGACGTCGGCTCCGGCAAGACCGTCGTGGCGCTGGCGACACTGCTTTACGGCGTGCAAGGCGGCCACCAGGGCGCCCTCATGGTCCCGACCGAAGTGCTCGCCGAGCAGCACTACCTTGCCGCTCGCAACTTCCTGGCCGGATTGGAGGTCACAGACAGCGCCCGCATAGGAGGGGCGCGTCCGCTCGAGGTCGCACTGCTCACGAACCGGACCAGCGGGGGCGAACGGGCGAAGATCCAAGCCGATCTGTTGGACGGGAGCCTGGACCTCGTCGTTGGCACGCACGCCCTGTTGACCGACAACATCCGTTTCCGCTCGCTCGGAGTCGTGGTGATCGACGAGCAGCACCGATTCGGCGTCGAGCAGCGGGCGGCACTGAGGGAGAAGGGCCCCGCGACCATCGCCGGCGATAGCACCGGAGCGGGTGAAGGCCCAAGTGGGACGTCCGAGGCCGAGCAGGGCTCCCGGCACCCTGACGTGCTCGTGATGACCGCAACCCCAATCCCGCGCACCGCCGCGATGACGGTCTACGGCGACCTCGACCAGACCGTCCTGGACGAGCTGCCGGTCGGGCGAACGCCGGTGACCACCGCTTGGCTCAACGGGCCCGACGAGTACGCCTCTGCGTGGAAGCGGGTGCGCAAGGAGATCGCGGCAGGCCATCAGGCCTATGTCATCTGCCCGCTCGTGGGAGGGGGACAACCCGAGGACGAGGAGCCAGAACCCCTGCAGGCGGCGCCCAAGCCCGGGGACTACGGGACCGAGGACTACGCGCCCGAGGACTACGCGCCCGAGGACTACGGGCCCGAACCTTATGGCGAGGTCGGGCGCGTCCTGATCCCGACGCTGCCGATCCTCGGCCTCGGCCTCGGCCTCGGGGCCGAGGAGACCCCCAAGCAACCACCGAAATCGGCGGTGGAGGAGTACGCGCGGCTTTCCTCCGGCGAGCTCGCCGGGTTCGCTGTCGGGCTGCTCCACGGGCAGCTTGCCTCGAAGGAGAAGGAGCTCACGATGGCCGCTTTCCGGAGCGGCCAGCTTCAGGTGCTCGTTGCCACGACGGTCATAGAGGTCGGCGTCGACGTGGCGAACGCGACCGTGATGGTGATCGAGGACGCGGACCGCTTCGGCATTGCCCAGCTCCATCAGCTCCGGGGCAGGGTCGGCCGCGGAGCTGACAAGTCGTGGTGCTACCTCTTGGCCGAGGCCGTGTCCGATGGGGCGGCAAGGCGCCTGCGCGCTCTCGAGGCTTCCAGCGACGGGTTCGAGCTGGCAGAGGTCGACCTCGAGCTTCGGGGCGAGGGCACCGTCTTCGGGATACGGCAGAAGGGCAGGAGCGATCTGCGCCTCGCGTCGCTTCGCCGGGACAAGTCTCTGGTCAGGGCGGCCCGGCGGGTGGCCGAGGCGATTGTCGACGAGGACCCGACTCTCGAGGCGCACCCGCTGCTCGCAGACGAGGTCCACTTGTTCGTGGCCGAGGAGTCGGAGGAATTCGTCCTGAAAGGCTGAGACGGAGAACGAGCATCCGGCGCGACCTTGAGCACTCGCTGACCGTTGCGGCTCTACCGTAAGCACATGCGCGTGATCGGCGGCACCGCGAAGAGGCGCCAGCTGCGCGCTCCCGGCGTGCCAGGCCTGAGGCCGACGAGCGATCGGGTGCGCGAAGCGATATTCGACATTCTCGCCAGCCTCGGGGCCGTCGAAGGCGCGTCGGTGCTCGACGCGTACGCCGGAAGTGGTGCCCTCGGCATCGAGGCGCTGTCTCGTGGAGCCGGGTCGGTGTGTCTCGTAGAGGCCGACCGCCGGGCGGTCGCCGCCATCCGCGCCAACCTCGACTCGACCGGGTTCGGCTCGTCGCCGGCCGTGCGCGTCGTGCGGGCGGAGGTCCTTGAATTCCTCGCCCGGGAGCCCGGCACGCGCTATGACCTCGCGCTGATCGATCCGCCGTACTCCTTCGACGACTGGCTTTCGCTGCTCGGGTTGCTGCAAGCGGACCTTGCAGTCCTAGAGTCGTCCGCTCCTGTCGCGCTCCCCACCTCGTTCCTGGTCCGCCGCGAGTACCGCTATGGCGGTACGCTCGTCACGCTGGTCGAAGCCCGCGGGCTCGGCCGTCACGATCCCCGAACCACCGAGAAGGACACCGTGTGACCATCGCTTTGTTCCCCGGCTCGTTCGATCCGTTCCACAACGGGCACCTCGAGGTCGCGGAGCGCGCCTCCAGGCTGTTCGACGCCCTCGTCGTGGCCGTGGTCACGAACCCGCAGAAGGGCGAGCCCCTTCTTGACGTGTCAGAGCGCGAAGCGATGATCGCCGAGTCCCTGGCCCACTTGGACTCGATCCGGATCGTGTCGATGTCAGTCCTGGTCGTCGAGGTAGCCCTCGAGGTCGGGGCGAACGTCATCGTCAAAGGCCTGCGTGCGGTCTCCGACTTCGAGAACGAACTGCAGATGGCGCAGATGAACCAGCACCTCTCGGGCATCGAGACGCTGTTCTTGCCGACGAGCTCGTCGCACTCGTTCGTTGCGTCGAGGCTCATCCGTGAAGTCGTTCGCTATGGAGGCGACGTGAGCGAGTTCGTACCACCCCCCGTTGCCAGGCGGTTGAAGGAGCTGCGGCCATGACCGACGTCCACGAAAACGAAGTTTCCGAGCCCGGAGCCGGCGCTCAGCCGGTTGCCGAACCGGGCGGCGCGGAGGACCTCCTCGAGGAGCTCATCGAGATCATCACCTCCGCGAAGTCGATGCCACTATCGTCGTCCGCGATCGTCACCAGGGACGAGGTGCTCGATCTGCTCGAGGCGATCCGTGACGAGCTGCCCGAGGAGCTCCGCCGGGCTCGCCGGATGCTCAAGGACCACGAAGAGCTGCTTGTTGCCGCTAAACGGGAGGCGGCCGACATAGTCAGCGACGGCAGGGTCCAGTCCGAGCGAATGGTTCAGCGGACAGAGATCGTCCGCCAGGCCGAGCACCGGGCGGTACGAATCGTCGAGGATGCCGAGGCCGAAGCACGCCAGATGCGGCACGAGGCCGAGGACTACGTCGACCAGAAGCTCGCCGGCTTCGAGATCGTGCTCGACCGGACGCTCAAGACGGTGCGGGCCGGCCGCGAACGGCTGGCCTCGGTGCCGGCGCCCCAGCCCCAGCCCGGCGACGAGGCGCAGGGCGAGCTCGGCGATGCCTGGCTCTCGGGGGAGGGGCTGTTCGACCAGGATCTGGAGTGACCAGGAACGGCCGCGGCGGACGCTTTGTCGTCGGGGTGGCTGTGTTGCGCAAGCATCCAGGCACACGGCGGCGGCTGAAGATCACCGGCCCGATCGCCGAGCTCGAGGTGAGCCATTCCCGCGTGCAGACGGGTTCCGCCGTCGATGTGGACGTGGTGATCGAGTCGGCACTCGGTGGTGTCGTCGTGACCGGCACCGTCTCGGCTGGTTGGGAGGGCGAGTGCGGTCGGTGCCTCGAGCCGGCGACGGGCCAGCTCGTCGCTCGGGTCCGCGAGCTCTACACCGACGAGGCGGAGCCCGAGCTGGGGTACTCGATGACCGATGACTGGCTCGACCTCGAGCCCCTTGCTCACGATGCCTGTATCCTCGAGCTGCCGCTTGCGCCGCTCTGTGGGCCCGATTGCCTCGGGCTGTGTCCCGAGTGCGGCGTGAACCGCAACCGCGAGACCTGCACCTGCACGGAGAAGACCGACCTGCGATGGGCCGGCCTTGCCGGACTTGGTGCACTCGAAGCGACACCCGAGTGGAGAAAGTGACGATGGCAGTCCCCAAGAAGAAGACCTCGAAGTCGAAGAGCCGAAGTCGGCGAGCATCGGCCTGGACGCTGAGCGCGCCCTCGCGCAGCCTCTGCCCTCAGTGCAACCGGGCGAAGCAGCCGCACGTGGTTTGTCCGCACTGCGGGTGGTACAAGGGTCGCCAGGCGGTCGAGGTCGACTGACCGCCGTGGCGCCGACCACTACAGCGGGTGTCGCGTCGTCATCTGTCCCCTTGTTGCCGGTCGCAGTTGACGCCATGGGCGGGGACCATGCCCCGGCCGAGATCGTCGCCGGGGCCCGGCGCGCGGCCGAAGACCTCGGGATCCCCGTCGTGCTGGTCGGTCCAACCGACGGCTCGCTGGGCGACACCGGCGACCTGGAGGTACTGCCGGCTTCCGAGGTCATCGCGATGAATGACGACCCGGCCCAAAGTGTCCGGACAAAGAGGGACTCGACGCTGGTGCGCGCCGCGGAGGCAGTGCGCGACGGCCGGGCGTCCGCGATGGTGAGCGCCGGCAACACGGGAGCCACAATGGCCAGTGCCCTGTTGCGCATGGGCCGGCTGCCGGGCGTCGCCCGTCCGGCCATCGCGGCGCTGATCCCGGCGGTCAGTGGGCGCCCGGCGGTTCTCGTCGATGCCGGTGCCAATGCCGACTGCCATGCCGAGTGGCTGGTCCAGTTCGCTCAGATGGGGTCCGCCTTCATGACCCGGAGGTTCGGCATCCTCGCGCCGAAGGTCGCGCTGTTGTCCATCGGGGAGGAGTCCACCAAAGGCAACCAGCTCGCCAAGGAGGCGCACGCGCTGCTGGCGGCCGGGGTCGGAGTTGACTTCGTGGGTAACGTGGAAGGCCGGGACCTGCTCGACGGCAACGTCGATGTGATCGTGACCGACGGTTTCACCGGCAATGTCGCGCTGAAATCGCTCGAGGGAGCATTGCGGGCCCTGTTCGGCGTTCTCGGCCGCGTGATCAGCGCGTCAGCGGAGACTCGTGCCGCGGGCGACGTGCTCGGCCCAGGGCTGCTTGTCTACGCACAACGGCTCGACCCGGAGGAGACCGGCGGAGCGATGCTGCTCGGCGTGGACGGGGTGTGCGTCATAAGCCACGGGAGCTCTTCCGCTAGGGCGATCCTGAATGCGGTGCGTGTCGCCCACGAAGCGGCGAGCGGCGACTTGGTGGGATCGCTGCGCGAGGCGGTTGCGGTGGCCTGAGCGCCCGCGTCGGCCAGAGCGGCGTGCTTGCGGGAGCGGCGGCGGCCTCGACGGCGGCCTGGACAACGGGCGAGATCGTCCTACAGGCTTTAGCATGGTGTGAAGGCAAGACGAAGGAGCCCAAGTGGCCGACACGACCGGTGCGATCATGAGCCGCGACGAGGTGCTCGAGCTCGTCCGATCCCAGCTCGCGGAGATCCTCGAGATCGACATCTCGGAGATCAGCGAATCCTCTTCGTTCGCCGACGACCTCAACGCGGACTCGCTCGCTCTGATCGAGCTGGTCGAGGCCCTCGAGGAGGAGCTCAGTGACCGGTTGCCGGGCTTCCGCATCGACGACGAGGATCTCGAGGACCTGCGTACTGTGCGTGACGCGGTGGACTACGTGAGCGAGAAGGTCGAGGCGGCCTGATCAATCCGACAGGCGAGCCTCAGCCAAACAGCGGCAGGCTGCGCCGAGCGCTTTGTGAGTATCCCGTCGACGACGACTTGCTGCACCAGGCGCTGTCCCACCGTTCGTACTGCTCGGAGTGGGGCGGCCGCCCCTCCAACGAGCGCCTCGAGCTTCTCGGCGACGCCGTCTTGGGCCTCGTGGTCACTGACCACCTGTACCGAGCCTTTCCGGACCTGCCCGAAGGAGACCTCACGCGGCTGCGCGCGTCGGTCGTGAGCACCACGGCGCTGGCGCCGGTCGCCACAGAGCTCGGTGTGGGCGAGGCGGTCCTCCTCGGCAAGGGAGAGGAGACTTCGGGCGGCCGTGCCAAGGAGTCGATCCTCGCCGACTGCCTCGAGGCGATCATCGCGGCCGTCTACCTCTCTCTCGGGCTCACGGCTGCGACGAGCTTCGTCGTCGGCCTGCTGGAGGAATCGATCGCTTGCATCGCCGCCGAGGGCCGACTTGGCGACCCGAAGAACCGCCTACAGGAGCTGGCGGCGCGGCTCGACCTCGATCCTCCGTCGTACAAGGTGACCGACAAGGGCCCGGAACACGCCAAGGTGTTCTTCGCCGAGGTGACCGTGGGCGGAGAGGTCCTGGGGCGCGGCACGGGTCTTTCCAGGAAGCTCGCCGAGCGTGTCGCGGCGGCGGCCGCGCTCGAGATCATCACGGCTCGCCAACGCGACGACCCCGGCGCGTAGGTGCCCGAGCTTCCCGAAGTCGAGACGGTTCGCCGGGGGCTCGAAGGTGCCGTCGTCGGGCGCCGTATCGCCGAGGTCCAGGTGCTGGGGCGCCGCACCGTCCGGCGCCAATCGCCGGCGGAGCTGACGATCCGTCTCGTCGGGCGCAGCTTCACCGCAGCTGGGCGCCGTGGCAAGTTCCTGCTTCTGTCGCTCGACGATGACGCTGTGCTGGTCGTCCATTTGCGCATGAGCGGCCAGCTGCTTCACCTCGGCGGACCCCAACGCCCGCCCATCGCCGCGCACACCCATGTTGTGCTGGTGCTCGGGGACGGGACCGAGCTGCGCTTCATCGACCCGAGGACCTTCGGGGAATGGTTCGTCTCCTCCGACATCGACAGCCGCGGCCTCCCGGCCGAGCTTGCGCATCTCGGTCGCGACCCGCTGTTGGAGGGACTTCCGACCGCCTACCTCGCCGCTCACCTCGCCGGCCGGCGAGCCCCGCTCAAGGCCCTGCTCACCGATCAGCGGATCGTCGCCGGCATCGGGAGCCTCTACGCGGACGAGATCTGCTTTCGGGCAAAGCTCCGGCCTGACCGCTCAGGCGGTTCCTTGACGGCTCCTGAGTCCGCCTCCCTCGCCGAGTCCGCCCGGGCGGTGCTCCGCGAAGCGGTGCGGTCGCGGGGGTCATCGTTGCGGGACCTGAGCTACCGCGACCTCGCGGGCAGTTTCGGGTCCTATCAGGACCGCCACGCTGTCTACGACCGAGCGGGGGAGCCGTGCCCGCGCTGTGGGAACCGGGTCGTGCGGCTCAAGATCGGTGCGCGCTCGGCGTACTGCTGCGAGGGCTGCCAGCTTTGAGCGCCCGGCGACCGCCGCGGGCCGAGGTGTTCTGCCAATGCCCGAAGTCCTGCCTCGCCACGGATAACGTGATCCCAACGTGTTCTTGAAAACGCTGACTCTCAAGGGATTCAAGTCGTTCGCCGACCCGACCACGATCGAGCTGGAGCCCGGCATCACCGTGGTTGTGGGCCCGAACGGTTCCGGCAAGTCGAACGTGGTGGACGCCGTGGCCTGGGTGCTCGGTGCCCAGGGGCCCAAGGTCGTCCGCTCCACGAAGATGGACGACGTAATCTTCGCCGGCACCTCCAGGCGGCCCGCCCTCGGCCGTGCCGAAGTCTCGCTCACGATCGACAACGCCTCGAGACGCCTCCCGGTGGAGGTCGCGGAGGTCACGATCACAAGGACGCTGTTTCGGACCGGCGAGAGTGAGTACGCGCTCAACGGGGCGCCATGCCGGTTGCTCGACATACAGGAGCTTCTTTCCGACGCAGGCGTTGGCCGCCAGCAGCACGTGATCGTCAGCCAGGGCCAACTCGACTCGGTGCTCCAGGCCCGCCCGGAGGACCGGCGCATGGTGATCGAGGAGGCCGCCGGGGTTCTCAAGTTCCGCCGTCGCCGCGAGCGGGCCGAGCGTCGCCTCGAGTCCAGCGAACAGAACCTCCTTCGGTTGCAGGACCTGCAGCGAGAGGTGCGCCGCCAGCTCCGACCGCTCGAGCGTCAGGCCGAGGCGGCCCGCCTGCACGACGGGCTCGTCGCCGAGTTGCGAGCGCTCCGGCTGCATCTGGCGGGTCGTGAGCTCGGCTCGCTCGAACGGCGCCTCCTGGGCGCCGAGCGTTCGCATGCCGAGCACACCGGGCAGGAGGTCACCCAGCGCAACGAGCTGGCGCGTCTCGACGACTTGACTGCCGCGACGGAGTCGGCGCTCACCGAATTGCAGGCCTGGGACGGAGCGGACCTGCTCGGGCGAGCTGAGCGGCTGCTCGAGCGTCAGCGCGGAATGGTGAATGTTATTTCCGAGCGGCGCCGCACCATCGCCGGCTCGCTCGAGGCTGTGACGGAGGCGGATGTCGTCTCCTCACTCGAGGCCGAGTCGTCCCGTCTCGCAACGGACCTGGCCGCTGCCGAGGCGGCCGCGGAGTTGCTCGTGCCCGAACGCGAGACGCTCGAAATCCTCGAGGCCGAGCTGGGGCGCGACGAGGCGAAGTTCGAGGCCGTTGCCGGCTCGGACGGTGTTGCGGACGCCCCCGGCCAGGTGGGCCCCGCGGACGCGCCCGGCACTACCGGGCCGTTGGACTCTCGCATTGCCCGGCAAGAACACGACGCGGCACGCGCCCGGTTGTCGACCGCCCGGGAGGCGGTGGCCCGACTGGCCGAGCGCGTTGCCAGTTCTGATCGCATGCGCGAGGAGCACGAGCTTCGCCTGGCGGAGCTAGCGGTGGCGCTCGAGGCGTCCAAGGCCGACGACGCGCGGCTCCGGGCCGAGCACGAACGGCTTGTGGCGGCGGAACAGGCTGCCGAGGCACGTGAACAGGAGAGCGAGTCGCGCGCACGCAAGGCGACGGATCATTCGCACGTGCTCGAGGCCCGTGCCGAGGCATTGCAAGCAGCGCTCGACGAGACGCGGGCGCGCGCCGGCGTCGAGCGCCTCGCCGGTCTGCCGGGCGTCCTCGGAACGCTCGCGGATGTGGTCGACATCGACGATGGGTGCGAGCGGGGCTTCGAGGCGGCCGTCGAGGATGTTCTTGGCACTGTCGTCGTGGACGGGACGAACGCGGCGCGTGAAGCGTTGCGTCACCTGCACGAGGCCGGCCTCCACGGTGGCGTGCTGCCGACCGGTGGGTCGCTGGTGAGCTTGCCGTTGTCAGAGCCGCCGCCTGCACGGCTTTCGGGCAGGGCGGAGCTGCTGCGTGATCGGGTCAGGTCAGAGGCCCGTGGTGTCGGCGCCGTGCTCGACCAGCTCCTTGCTGGCGTCTTGCTCTGCCGTGGCGGGCTCGTCGAAGCGCTTCGGCTCGCCGAAGAGCTGCCCGGCAACACGATCGTGACGACCGAAGGCGACCGTTTCTCGGCGCGGGGATGGCGGATCGGGGCAGCGCGCTCGGGGGCGACCCGCGCCGCGCTCGACGCGGTCCGGCGCGACGCCGAGTCCGCGACCGGGCTAGCACGCACGGCGACGTCCGAGGCAGAGGTCGATCGCGAGGTGCTTGCCACGGCTCGCGCGGCAAGCACCGAAGCCGCCAGGCGCCTTGACAACGCCGTCGCTACGCGCACCCAGGTGCAGGCCGCCCAGGCGCAGTTGGCCCAGCGCCTCGTGCGGCTCGAAGCCGAGCGTAGCGACGCGTCGTCGGCCCACGAGGCTGCTTTGAGGCTGCTCACGGCAACCCAGGCAGAGCTCGCCCTGCGCGAGGCCGAGCTTGCCAAGGCAGAAGGGGCGGAGCTCGAAGCCATCGCCGTCGCGGAGGAGGCGGCCAGAGCCCGCAAGGCGCTTGACGACCGTGCTCGTTCGCTGGCCGCTTTGAGGGCGGAGATCGCAATACGTGTCGCGGGGCTCGAAGAACGGAGGACATTGCTCGCCACCCGGCGTGACGAGGTCGAACGACGGCTCGCCGGGCTCGACGCGGCTCGTTCGGATGCCGCCGCCCGGAGGGAGTCGCTCGAGGCTGCCGGGCTCGCACTCGAACGCCTCGCGGATGAGCTCACCCGCCTCGGAGGCGAGCTCACAGCGGCACGGGACCGCCTGCGCACCGAGCGCGCAGACCATGAGCTGGCGGTCGCCAGCACCGCCGATCGCCTGCGCCAGTTGCGAGACGAACGCACCGCCACCGAGCGCTCTCTCACGGCGGCACGCGAGCTTCTGCAGCGGGTCGAGCTGGAACGCGCTGAGGCGAGGCTCCGGCTGGAGACGGCCGTCGAGGCACTGCGCCGGGAGCTCGAGTGCGAGCCGGAAGAGGCCATCGCGGCGCCGTGCCCCGAGCTGCCGCCCGGGATTCCCGCACAGGCCCGCGTTCGCGAGCTCGATCGCGAGCTCCGGCTGATGGGCCCGGTGAACCCCCTGGCGCTCGAGGAGCTCGCCGCGCTCGAGGAGCGGGACCGGTTTCTCGCCGAGCAGCTTGAGGACGTCCGGCGCGCTCGCCGGGAGCTCGGGCGGGTTATCCGCGCTGTCGACGAGGAGATCGTGGGCATGTTCACCCAGGCGTTCGCGGATGTCGCCCGGCATTTCGAGATCCTGTTCTCGATGCTGTTCCCCGGTGGGACCGGCCGCCTGAGTCTGGTCGAGCCGGACGACCTGCTCTCGACCGGGATCGAGATCGAGGCCCGGCCGGCGGGCCGCAACGTCCGGAGGCTGTCGCTGCTGTCGGGAGGCGAGCGGTCGCTGGTGGCCCTCGCGTTCCTCTTCGCCGTGTTCCGCAGCCGGCCGTCGCCGTTCTATGTGATGGACGAGGTCGAGGCGGCGCTGGACGACGTGAACCTTCACCGGTTCCTGGACCTCGTTGACGAGTTCCGTGCTGACGCTCAGCTGATCGTCGTGAGCCACCAGAAACGGACCATGGAGGCAGCAGACGTCCTCTACGGCGTGACCATGCAGGCGGGCGGGGCGTCGAAGGTCGTGAGCGAGCGGATGGGGAAAGCGCCGGTTCGCAGCGCCGCCCTCGAGTAGCAACGAGGCGGTTGTAGTCGGCCACGGCGAACAGGGCGCCTCGCGGCAAGCGGGTCGCCGACCGGTAGTCTGCGCACGTCATGACCCTCGTGATCGTCCTCGTCGCCCTCGCGGTCGTGCTGCTCGCCTCCGGCGGGCTCGTAGCCGGGACGCGCAGACACCGCCGCAGCCCGGCACTCCCAACCGATGGCGCCGCCCCTCAGCCGTTCACTGTGCCGCCGGTCAGCGCCGCGCCGCAGCCGGAGACGTCTCAGGTGCTCGGCGAACAACCCGGTCGTCCGGTGCTGAGGGACCGGCTCGGACGCGCCCGAGGACTGCTGACTGGATACTTCGATCAGGTCCGCGGCCGGAAGGGCATCGACGAAGCGACCTTCGAGGAGCTCGAGGAGGCGCTCATCCTCGCCGATGTGGGTGTCACGACCACGGCGCGGGTCCTAGGGGATCTTCGGGCAAAGTTGAGCACCGGTGTCCTTTCCGCCACCGACCCCCCCGCTCTCCTCCAGGCGCTTCAGGACGATCTCATCTCGATGTTCGATGGCGACGTCGGCTCGCTTGGCTTCGCGGACGGCGACGGGCCGACCGTGTGGCTCTTCGTCGGCGTGAACGGGGTTGGCAAGACCACAACGATTGGGAAGCTCGCCTTGCGGGAGGTGCAAGCCGGCCGGGGGGTTGTCCTGGCGGCCGCTGACACGTTTCGGGCGGCTGCTGGAGAGCAGCTCGAGTCCTGGGCCGAGCGCGCCGGTGCGCGCATCGTCAGGGGCTCGGACGGCGCGGACCCTTCTTCGGTCATCTTCGACGCTGTTCAGCACGCAGCCTCCCGGGGGGCGGGACTCGTCCTGGCTGACACCGCCGGTCGTCTGCACACCAAGGTGAACCTGATGGAGGAGCTGCGCAAGGTGCGCCGGGTGGCCGAGCGACCCCCGGGCCAGCTGACCGAGGTGCTTCTCGTGCTCGATGCCACGACCGGCCAGAACGGGGTCGTCCAGGCGCGCCAGTTCGCCGAGGCGGTCGGCGTGACGGGAATTGTTCTCACCAAGCTCGACGGCACGGCCAAAGGTGGCGTGGTGCTCGCGATCCGATCCGAGCTCGGACTGCCGATCAAGCTCGTCGGGGTCGGTGAGGGTTTGGCGGACCTTGTGCCGTTCGATCCGGCCGAGTTCGTCTCGGCGCTGTTCGGCTGACACCGACGCATTCGTCGTCCTCGGTGCCCGGGTCGTCGCCCGACTAACCTGAGCTAGCCCATGTTTGACACCTTGACCGATCGTTTCGACGCAATCTTCACGCGCCTTCGCGGCCGCGGTCGACTGGGCGACGCCGAGGTTGTCGAGGTTCTCCGCGAAATCCGAGTCGCCCTTCTCGAGGCTGACGTCAACCTCGCTGTCGCCCGGGACCTCATCGAACGGATCCGCGCCCGCTGCACCGGTGCCGAGCTCGCCAGGTATCTCACCCCTGCCCAACAGGTGATCAAGGTAGTCAACGAGGAGCTCACGGCCACCTTGGGCGGTGAGGCGCTGAAGATCAGCTACGCGTCGAAGCCCCCGACTGTCGTGCTGCTCGCGGGCCTTCAAGGTTCCGGCAAGACGACCGCCTCCGCCAAGCTGGCCCGCTGGTTCCGCCAGCAGGGTCGGCATCCCTATCTGATCGGCGCCGACCTGCAACGCCCAGCAGCCGTCGAACAGTTACGGGTGCTCGGGGCCGAGATCGGCGTCGGCGTCTTCTCTGAGCCGACCGATCCCGTTGCCGTCGCCCGCCACGGCCTGCTCGAGGCGGAGCGCCTTGGGCGTGATGTCGTCATCGTCGACACCGCCGGCCGTCTCGCCATCGACCAGGAGTTGATGGACGAGGTGCGGTGCGTGTCGGCGACAGTGCACCCGAACTACACGTTTTTTGTCGTCGACGCGATGACGGGTCAGGATGCCGTTCGGACCGCTGAGGCCTTCCACCAGGCATTACAGCTCGACGGCATCATCTTGACGAAGGTTGACGGAGACGCGCGCGGCGGCGCCGCCCTCTCGGTCAAGCAGGTCGTGGGACGGCCGATCGCGTTCCTGTCCACTGGAGAACGGGTCGCCGACTTCGAGACGTTCCACCCTGACCGCCTCGCCAGCCGGATCCTCGGGATGGGCGACGTGCTCAGTCTCATCGAGAAGGCCGAGCGCGAGTACGACGGTGAAACCGCCGGCCAAGCCTTTGAACGGCTCCAGGCAGGGACGTTCACCCTCGACGACTTCCTCGATCAGCTCCGCCAGCTGAAGAAGATGGGCCCACTCACGGGCCTGCTGTCGCTGATGCCCGGCGTCCCCAAGGAGATGCGCGACGCTAAGGTCGACGACCGCGACGTCGGCAAGATCGAGGCGATCATCTGCTCGATGACACCCCTCGAACGCAGCGACCCGACGGTGTTGGACGGCGCGCGCCGGCTCAGGATCGCGCACGGAAGTGGCACGTCCCCGACCGAGGTCAACAATCTCCTGCGGCAGTTCAGGGAGATGCAGAAGATGATGCGGGGCGTTGGGCCGATGGCCAAGCTCGCAGGCGGCGGGCGGCCCGGCAAACCCTCCAAGTCGAGCAAGGGCAACCGGAAGAAGGCCAAGGGCGGTCGTGTCACCCCATCCTCGAGGGGGCTCGGCCCGGCCCGCTAATCGTCTCCACCACGAAAGAAGGAAGAAACCCCGTGACCGTCAAGCTCCGCCTCATGCGCATGGGCAAGAAGAAGCAGCCCACCTACCGCGTCGTCGTGGCCGACAGCCGTTCGCCTCGCGATGGACGGTTCATCGAGGCCGTCGGCACCTACGCGCCCCGTATGGAACCGTCCACCATCGAGATCGACAACGCCCGGGTCCTGGGCTGGCTGGCCAAGGGCGCTCAACCCACCGAGACCGTGCGCAAGCTGCTCGTGATCTCGGGAGCCTGGGAGCAGTTCGAGTCGAACCGCCCCCCCAAGCAGGTCTCCGAGCGCTACGCACGCCCAGGCCGCTCCAAAGCACCTGCCAAGAAGGCACCTGCCAGGAAGGCGGCAGCCAAGAAGACGGTCGCTGGCAAGTCGGCCGCCAAGCAAGATGCGGCCGAGCAGACTCCCGCCGGCGAATCCGAAAGCTGAGTATCGCAATGAACGACACCGGAAGTAACCCCTTCGCCGAGCCGGACTTCAGTGCCATTAACCCTTCGGGCACCGAAGATTCACCGGACGAGGGCTACAGCGACGAGGACGTCGATGACGTCGAGGACGGACTTGACGATGAAGACGAGTTCGATGAAGGCGAAGAGTTCGACGACGCCCGCGAAGTCCCCGTCCGAGCCGTCGCCGCGCACGAGAGCCACGCCGACGACGCGGGCAACCGCGTAGCAGGGGGCACAGCGCGCTCGGTGCTCGAGCACGTCGCACGCTCCATCGTGGACGACCCTGAGGGTGTGGCCGTCGAGGTCGGCGAGACCCGTAGCGGTATCCGCCTTTCCCTCCGCGTCGCCCAGGGCGACATGGGGCGGATCATCGGTCGCCGGGGACGCACCGCCCAGGCGTTGCGCACTCTCGTGCGGGCGGCAGCGGCCCGCGACGGCCAGGAGGCGTCGGTCGACATCGTCGACTGAGCACGAAATGGTGCCGAAGTCGGGTGACGTCGGGAGCGGGCGGCCGCTCCTTGAGGTTGGCCGGATCGCGCGGCCGCACGGTCTGCTCGGCGAGGTCGTGGTCGCACTCATCACCAATCGCGCCGAGCGGCTCGCTCCAGGAGCTGAGCTGAGGTGTCACTGGGCTGCCGCGTCCTCCACGCCCGGGCCGGCCCGCAGCTCCGGCCCGCCAGGCGCATCAGGCACAGCCCCCTTGCCGAATGGCCGGGTCGTCGAGGTGCGCAGCTCCCGGCCTTTTCGGGGGCGCTATCTGGTCGAGTTCGAGGGTGTCAACACGCGGGAAGCCGCCGACGAGCTTCGCGGTGCGCTGCTTGTGGCGCCTGCAGTTGAAGACCCCGAAGCGCTCTTCGTGCACGATCTGATCGGCAGCGAGGTCGTTGAGGTTGACGGGACCCAACACGGCACCGTGGTCGCGGTCCAGGCGAACCCAGCGAGCGATCTACTTGTGATGGAGGACGGGAACCTGGTTCCGCTGAGATTCGTGGTTGGCCGTGAGGACGGTCGCCTCGTGGTCGACGTACCGGCGGGGTTGTTCGAGTGACTCGGCGGAAGGTTCCGGCGACCGCAACCGCGTCCGCGCCCGTGGCCACGCCGGTGAGCACGACAGTGGCGCTGCGCATCGACGTGTTCACGATCTTTCCCGAAGTGGTCGACGCGTATTGCACGACCAGCATCGTCGGGCGAGCGAGGCGGGACGGGCTCGTCGATCTCCGCATTCACGACCTTCGCTCTGCCGCAACCGACCCACACCGCACCGTGGACGATGCGCCGTTCGGCGGCGGAGCGGGCATGGTGCTCGCACCGGAGCCGGTCTTCGGCGCTGTCGAGCTCGTCGACCCGCCGCGACCCCTCTACCTGCTCGCACCCGGGGGTCGACGTTTCGACCAGGCCGTTGCCGCGGAGCTCGTGGACCTCGAGCACCTAGCGTCAGGCTCTGGACCGTCGGCGTTCTCGCTCCTCTGCGGGCGTTACGAGGGTGTGGACCAGCGGATCGCGGATCACCTCGCCGACGGTGAGCTCTCTATCGGCGACTTTGTGCTCGCCGGCGGTGAGTTGGCGGCCCTCGTTGTCGTCGAAGCCACGGTTCGGCTCGTCCCAGGGGTACTCGGCAATGCGGCCTCCACGGGCGACGAGAGCTTCACGACCGGGCTCCTGGAGTACCCGCAGTACACGAGGCCGGCCGTGTTCCGGGGCTGGCAGGTTCCCGATGTCCTGCGTGGGGGCGATCATGGTCGGGTCGAGCAGTGGCGCCGCGCTGCGGCACTCTGGCGCACGCTCGAGCTCCGGCCGGACTTGCTGGACGCCCGAGGCGGTCTCTCTCCGGACGAGGTGCGCCTCCTGACCGAGCACGGCTATCCTTTAGGTGCTTACGGAACGGGACGAACCGAACGGTCGGACGCTGGATCCGTTAAGCAGGAAATTTCCGGCGGCCCGTCCGATCGCCTCGAGGAGCGTGACCTGTCATGAACCCCACCGACCTCATCGACCGCGAGAGCCTTCGCAACGACATTCCCGACTTTCGCCCTGGGGACACCTTGAAGGTGCACGTCCGAGTCGTGGAAGGGAACCGGGAGCGCGTTCAGGTCTTTCAGGGTGCCGCCATCCGCCGTCAGGGTTCTGGCATCCGCGAGACGTTCACGGTTCGCAAAGTGAGCTTCGGCGTCGGTGTCGAGCGCACGTTCCCGCTCCACTCACCGATCATCGCCAAGATCGAACGAATCGCCGAAGGCGATGTCCGCCGCGCAAAGCTCTACTACCTACGTGATCGCGCGGGCAGGGCGGCGAAGATCAAGGAAAAGCGGAATCTTTTGCCGAGGGACTAGCCCGACCGGGCGACGACCCCACCGAGAACGTCTTTTTCCTCTCCACAGGCCAGCGAGACCTCGCCGACATCCTCGCCGAGTTCACCCGGCGCTACGCCAACGCCAAGACCGCCGCCGACGCCCGGAAGACCCTGACCCAGCTCTTCCGGCACTCCGGGCGGACGCACCCTTCAGAACTCACCGAAGTCGACCTCCTCACCTGGGCGACGCACGGCAACCCGGCCAACAACTCGGTCTACCAGCGAGTCTCCAAGGCCCACACGTTCCTACGGTGGTGCCTTCGGGAGGGATACGTCACCCACAACGTCGCCGATCACCTACGCGACGCGGACAGCCCGCTGCGGACCTATCACCGCACCTACGGCAAGGTGCAGTCGCAGAACCCGGGACGCTGGCTCACCCACGACGAGGCTTACCGCCAACTGCTGACGACCTGCCAGGACGGAAGCGAGGTCGGCCTCCGGGACGAGCTGGTCATCCGCCTGGGCCTTATGGGCATGCGACTCACCGAGATCCGCAGCCTCACGATCGCCAACCTCCGCCAGCTCCCGACGGTCACGTGGACCGGCAAGGGACGAAAGCCCCGCCAGGCGACCGCCGGAGCCGGACTGGTCGCAGCTCTCACCGCCTACCTGGACCTTTACCGCCAGCACGTCGCCGAGCTGACGCCGGACTTCCCGCTCATCTGCCGCCAGGTCTGCGGGGCCCAGCGCCACGGTGCAGCCTCACGCCTCGACTGGACGCACGGGGCTGGCGACCGGACGCTCTTCTACGTCGTCAACAACCGGGCCAAGCAGGCGAACCTCGGACACGTCGCCCCCCACGACCTACGACGCACGGCAGCCGGGATCCTGCACCGCGCGACCGACGAGCACGGAGCGCACCACTTCGACCTCCTCGACATCCAGAAGGTGCTCGGACACTCGGACCCGGCTACCACCATGCGAAGCTACCTGGAGCCGATGGAGACCGAGGTCCTCGACCGGGCCGCCCTATTCCTCGACTGACGACACCGCCCGCACCAGCTCGCGAACGGCCGCAGCCTCGGCATATCGAAGCAGCCGCGCCTGGTCGGCGGGGGAGATCTCGTACACGGTCACGCCCGTACCATCTCGCCGCTCCGAGAACCCACCCAGCTCACCGTGCCAGCCCAGACGCTGCGCCCGCGCCCGCAACCGCCACCGCACGAGGAACGCCATGCGACGCTCCAGCTCGAACCCGACATCGTCCGGCAGTGCCACCCGCTGTCGCACGGGTTCGAAGCCTTCCGAGCCTCCCCAGTGGCCCCAATAGCGCCCCACCGGTCCGAAGTCCTCCGGCGCCTCCTTCTGACCCAGCTTCGCCGACTCCTTGTAGAAGTAGCGCGCCACCTCAGCCCGATCCTTCTCGGCAGCACCCTCGCTCCAGAAGCAGACCCGGACGTCGGCCCCGCGCCTTTCGTGCTTCTCACCCTTACCGGCCGTTCCCACGACCCCGGACCATGCCCGCAACAGCCACTCCCCGAACTGACCCCCGTAAGGGCCGCCGATGGGAGCCAACATCCGCCGACCATGGAAGGTCCCGTATCGCTCCTCCAGCTTCTTTCCCGCGATCGTGCGCAGCCGCAGCCCCTCGAAGTCCTCCGCCGACACCGATTCCGGCAACGCCACGTAAAGGTGCAGGTGAGGCCTCCCCGATTGCTGGAACTCCTTCACCCAGACACCCTGCAGCGTTCCGAATTTGCGCCGCCACCGCTCGGCGAAGGCGTGCCTGTGACGTTCCAGTGTTGTCGCTTCTGGCACCCAGTCCCGCCACTCACCGGGGTACGTCAGTGTGATCATTGACGCCCGAATGCCCAGCATCTCCCACGGCAACGAGCTGAACAGCCACCGCATATTGGCCCGGCTCCGCGGCTGCAGGCACCCCTCGCCACGTTTCGGGCCGCCTTGCCACCGACTGCGGCCACGCCCCTGGTAGTGACCCGCGTACAGATCAATCCGCTCCAGCCGAAGCGCGTCCGCCGCCCCCACCAAAGCCCACCGAGCCCCGCGCAGCTCCCGACCCTCCGGCTCCAATACGCCGTCCGCCACCGAACTCACCCCGCCTCGCCGAGCGCAACCGGCACTGACGGGGTGAGCCGCCACGACCAGTGCCCGGCGCCCGCCGCCCGGTCTGCCGCGGTCCACCGGCCCGCGTCAGCCCGTGCGTCGGTCTCCCGACCACCTATCGGAGTGGCCCTCCGCGCTGGTCCGCTACGCCTCGCATCCATGATTCCTACGGTAGGGACCGCGCGACCCAAGGTTGCGGATTTCGCAATTGCCACCGCCATCGGTGTTCCCGCGAATCCGTCCTTGATCCCGCGACGATGGACGCGTGGCCGTGGCATGCCTTCCCGACCGCCGACAAACTGGGTGCGTAGACTACGCACACATGACCGGTGCAGAGATTGTCGCCGCGGCTAAGGCAGCTGACGCACTGGCAAACCGCGCTCTCCAGACCGACAACGACGAGAAACGGCGGCTGCTAGAGCTCTCACGTGACACAACCGCCATGCAGGCAGCGGCCGACTCCTACGCCAAGCGCATCGCCGTCAAGCAACATATCCTGCTCAAGCTCTATCAGCCGCTCGCGAGGTTGGTCGGGGTCCCAAAGACTTACTTCGCCGGACAGTTCGCCAGGGACCTAGCTGAGCAGGTGGCCGACATACCCGACGAAAACCTCATATGCCCTCCTGGAATAGTCGCTTTGCCGGCCATGCAAGCCCTGGCGTTCAGCCTCGATGAGCCAGACCTCAAGACCATGTATCTCAAGCTTCTCGCGGCTGCGAGCGACAACCGCCGCCCCTACGACTCGCACCCATCGTTTGCTCAGATAATCCGCGAGCTGTCCTCGGCCGAAGCAAAACTTTTGCTCGACGTTCTTCGCACCAATACTCAGCCGATCGCCCGCATCAAAGTGATAACCGGATACAACGCATTTCAACCGATCCATCACCACCTCTTGAACTGGCCGGACCAGGGGTGCTCCACTGACGAACTCGTTGCTCGGTGCGCCTACGTTGACAACTGGATTCGCCTGGGGCTCGTCGACGTCCAGTACGACGTGCGCCTGGTGCAGCATCCCGACGCCGACCCTTACGGGTGGGTCACGAGCCGACCCGAGTATCCGACAACTGTGCAGCAACCCGAGCCAACAGACTACGAGCCCCAGCCCTTTCCGCGCTCGGTTGGCTTTGACCCCGGAATTCTCCGGATCACCGACTTCGGGCAGCGATTCTTGCGCGCGATATCCTGAGGAGCCCGGCAGGCTTCGCAGCAACGCGGCTCGGCCCTCTCCCAGTATTCCGACATCCCCTGTGCGACATAACCTCTGTTACCAGCGCCGCTATCCGTCCTGCCGTCCGCCTCCGCTCCCGTCGTCAAGGGCACGCTCCGAGCCGCCGTCGCCGTCGCGCCCTGCGGACGCTTGCTAAGCTCGCTACACGACGCCGACTCCGGTTCTCGCTCTTCGGCCCTTGACGACCGCTCCGGCTCCCGGCTCACGCCGCTTCCGCGAAGGGGATTTCCATCCCCTTGAACCCCGGCTCAAGCCGGAGTCAGGCTCCATTTAACGGTCCACTTGAACAGGGACCCAGAACGGGAGAACGGGCTGTTATGACACAATGTTGTATGTCTAGTTATCAAGGAAAAGCGCGACGTCCGCTGAGACGCGGTGCGAAGTTGTTGTCCCGGCCTTCGAGATTCCTGAGCCCGTTGGCCCGGACATCAGAGATTCCGGGGACGTGCTAGGCACGCGGCTATGAGTGCCGAGGAGGATCTCGACCAGTTCGAGGCCGAAGTGGAGCTCGAGCTCTACCGTGAGTACCGCGCCGTGTTCTCGATGTTCCGCTACGTCGTGGAGACCGAGCGCCGGTTCTACCTGGCAAACGACGTCAAGGTCACACCCAAGTCAGGGCCCGGTGCCACATACTTCGAGGTCGAGCTCGGTGACGCCTGGGTCTGGGACATGTACCGCCAAGCGCGGTTCGTGTCGTCGGTGCACGTGGTCACCTACAAGGACGTGAACGTGGAGGCGCTGCCCAAAGACGAGGTCTGAGGGCGACGCCCGGTACCGGCGGCACAGCGCTGGGACGCTTGGGTGAGGACGCGGCGGGCGACTGGTACCTCCAGCACGGCTGCCAGATCGTCCAGAGGAACTGGAGCCTCCGCACTGGTGAGATCGACCTGATCTGCCGGCGCGGGCGGGTGCTGGTCATCAGGGGGGTGAAGACGAGACACGGAGCAGTTCGGCTCTCCGTTCGAGGCGGTCTCCTCCGCAAGACGTCGTCCTCTCAGCCGTATTGCCACTCTCTACCTCCTGGAGGCGGCCCCGAGCTCTACCGTCGTGCGTCTTGAGGTGGTAGCGGTGCAGGACGGCCGCGTCGAGGTCCTGGAGAGCGCGTTCTGAGAGGACGCGAACTGGAGCGGGTCTTCAGCGTCCGGTCGGGCGTCGGCGCGTTCGATGTTCCCAACAAGGCGAGTGCCAGTGGCGCCTGGTGTTCGGGTCCGACAGCGGGACGATGACGACATGGCCGGTGCCGGGTCGTATCTCCTGGTTGCAGCCCGGGCAGATGTACGTCTTGTTTGCCTGGTACGGCTGGATTCGGCGAATCTGCGCGGTGCCGGTTCCCACTGGATCGTCCACGAACGAGTCCTCGACAGTGCCTGTCCTGCCTGCAGCAGTGCCGCCCACGCCGCCGGTGCGACGGTTCTTGCCGGTGGCGGAACGCCCCGTTGCGTCTTCCTGGAGCGGGTGCCGGTTTCGGGGCCGTCGGGGCATGCCACTGATTATGTTGCACACCGGAGTGCCCTGCTGGCTTGTCCAGACTCAGGTCCTTGTTCATTCTCCCTTGTGAGGGCGTGACGGCCGCGGCGTCGGCATCACCCACCCGTGCCCGGGGGCGCGTCCTGTGGCGGTTCCGTTCTGACTCAAGCAGGCCAAGGTCGGGGTCCCGGCTGTGAGCGACGACGTCAGAAACGGGGAACTCATCACCGACAAGGTCCCGCGGGCGGTCTCGGAGGCCTTTTGGGCCGTCTGGGGCGGCGGCTCCTCAATGGGAGCTGAGGGCTCCGGCCCGCCTGAGGGCATCCTTGTATATGACCGCGAGACAGTCCCATCCGGAGTTGGCCTCTTCGTCTATGCCCTGGTGGTCCGGGTGGGCATCCAACCAAGCGACCGTCTCGCGGATGCCCTTGGCAAAGGGAACTTGCGCCCTGAAACCCGGTACCAGCCGCCGGAGTTTCGAATTGTCGAACACAGTGCAATGGACCTTGTCGCCGTAGAGGTTGCCTTCTTCGGCAGGGTTGGCAGCGACCAGGGCGTCTGTGGGCACGTGGAGGATGTCGGCCCTGGCGCCGCATGCATCGGCCAGCAGGGTGTAGATCTGGTCCCAGGTCAGAGCCTCGTCGGAGGTTATATGAAAGGCTTCTCCTAACGCCTCGCTCCGCCCCATAAGGCCGAGGAGGCCACTGGCGAAGTCTGTGTTGTGGGTTATCGTCCAGATGGCGGTACCGTCGCCTGGAACCAGTATCGGCGCCCCCCGGCGGATGCGCTCGACGAGCGTGTAGGGCTTGTCCCAGCTCCCGACGCAGACCGGGATCTGGGACGGCCCGTAGGTGAGCGAGGGCCGCACGACAGTCCAAGGGAAGCTGTCGGCCTCCTCCAGCAACCTTTCGCAGGCGATCTTGTCGCGGGAGTACTGCCAGTGAGGATTGGAGAGCGGAGTTGACTCGGTGACGAACCAGTGCGCAGGCGGCTTCTGATACGCGCTGGCTGAGCTTATGAAAATGTACTGCCCGGTGTTCCCATGGAACGCTCCGACGTCCCGAGCGACATCGGCAGGCACGTAGGCAACCCAGTCGACCACTACGTCCCAGTCCTTCCCGTCCACGAGCTTGGCCAGCTCACGATCGTCGTGAGCGTCCCCCTGCAGCAGCTTGACCCCCGCGGGGGAACCGGCGTGCCGGCCGCGGTTGAGGAGCCAGAGCTCGTCGCCACCGGCGAGGACGGCCTCCGAGCAAGCCGAGCTGATGAGGCCGGTACCACCTATGAAGAGAACGCGCACGGCAGTCAATGCCCAATCTCGGAGATGACGTTGCGCACAACCATGGCACACGGGCGCCCGACGAGAAAGCGCCCGGAGCGTTACCTCGCCCGGCGCCCGGCGCCCGGCGCCCGGGGCCAGGGCCTCGAGCGTGGTCATCGGCGACCCGGGCGGAGTGCGGGACAGGGATGCCGGCGCGGTGCAGAACCGCCGGACGCACCGCTGGCTCGTGGTGCACACCACAAGAGCCCTGTGCCA